>JGI12109J20283_10006751_pt1 | contig 18250 bp, 17 predicted proteins | sample ElkSlonscriptome_12_FD_20283 | JGI IMG/M metagenome (IMG submission 20283)
GGCAAGGAGATGGGTGGCCGTGCCCTGCGTGTCAACGAGGCCCAGGAGCGCTCCCGCGGTGGCGGCGGCGGCGGTGGCCGTGGCGGCTACGGCGGCGGCGGTGGCGGCGGCCGTTGGTAGGTTGATGAATCAGCCCACGGGTTGATGATCCGGACCCCGCTGCTCTTTCGTGGCGGGGTCCTTTTTGGTTTTGGCGAAAGGAAGAATCTTGGCACGCTCCCATTTCAGCTTCGAGAAACGTCGCAAGGAAGTCGAAAAGAAGAAGAAGAAGGCCCAGAAACGTGAGGCCAAGGCCGAACGCAAGGCCGCCGGGATCGATGAGGGCGGAGCCCCCATCGCGGCCCTCGATGAGTGGGGCAACGTGATCCCCGAGGATGTCGAGGAAGAGGACACCGCTGAAGAATCCGCGGAAGATGACGAGACCGCGTAGCCCGCACGCCCCCAACTCCCCCATTCCCAGACGACAGGGCCGCTACGGGACCTAGCCCTCCCGCCGGGTGCAGAACCAACCGGTGACGCTGAGGCGTTCCCGTGTGGTCGGCAGGACCTCGTGGGGGAATTCCCCGCTCAGGAAGGTCACCAGGGTGCCGGCCAGAGGTGGCACGTCGCAGGTTTTCTCCGTCCCGTCCGCCTGGGGCAGGAAGATCCGCAGCATGCCCCAGTCGGCAGCCTGCCATTCCGGATTGAGGTAGAGGATAACGGTTACCGCCCGGTGCGGCGCATCCTGGAATCGGTCCAGGTGACGGACGTAGAAGCTGCCGGTCGGGTAGACGGCCCACGTAGGCGGGACGAAAATCTCCCTCTTGCCACCAGGCGATGGCGCGTTGCCGCAAGGCGGCGGCCGCCGCGGGGCCCAGGAATGCGGGGTGTGTGGACCAGCCCTGCCGTTCCACATCGGTCACAATGGCTTCAAAGCCAAGGGCTTGGGACGTTTTCAAGGAACCTCCGTCCTGGGGGTGTCAGCCGCAGGAACCTAGCTCCGAACCCGTCACCCCACCTCTTGTTTTTTCGGTATATCGGTTCCGGTTGTTCCCCGGGCAGGGCCAAAATGAGCCACCCAGGAGGGGGGACAATCGGGAGGAAATCTGACAAACCGACCATTTACCACTAGGTTATATAACTTGTGAAATGTGCCCTGGTAATCCCCGTTGCGGGACGTTCCGGGCGTGGGTGCGGTTCGGTCGGATGGATGTTCATGGCGGTCAGGATTTCTGGACCGCCATCCTCGTTTTTATCCCCGAGCGTGGATTTCCACCTTGAAGGAGTTGATCGGTACCATGTCCGGAATCCTGGACGACCTATCCATCGAAGACAGATCATGGGTCATGGATGAGCTGCGCGCCATCCTCAGCGAACCCGATGAGAAAGAGGCCCTGACCCGGCGCCGGAAGCTGGCCGATGGCCTGCGTGAGCGCCACCCGGCGGTGGCCACCTGGGTCGAGGAGACCAGCCGGCCCGATAACATGGCCAGCAAGCAACCCTCCGTCCTGGATGAACTCCCCTTCGATTCCGAGCGCATCAAGGCCCTGAAGGGCCAGGTCGTGGTCGTGAAGTACGGCGGCAACGCCATGGTCGACGACGCGCGCAAGCAGAGCGTCATCTCCGACATTTGCACCCTGCGCCACCTGGGCGTGGTGCCGGTGGTGGTGCACGGCGGCGGCCCCGTCATCAGCGAACTGCTGGGCGAGGTGGGGGTCGAAACCCCCTTCGTGGGGGGCCACCGCAAGACCGACCGGGACGCCATGGGCTACGTGGAGATGGCCCTCAGCGGCAAGGTGAACAGCGAGATCGTCAAGCTCATCGGTTTCCACGGCCACCGGTCGGTGGGCATCAGCGGCAAGGACGGTTCCCTGGTCACGGCGGTCAAGCGCATCCACCGGGTGCAGGAGGCCGGTCGGACCCGGCGTTCGGATCTGGGCCAGGTGGGGGACGTGACCACCGTGAACACCCATCTCGTGGAGACCCTGCTGGCCGGTGGCTACATCCCCGTGATCGCGCCCATCGGCGTGGGGGCCGACCTGGAAGACTACAACATCAACGCCGACATGTTCGCCGGCCACATCGCCGCGGCCCTGGATGCCGCCGTGTTCATGGTGCTGACGGATGTGGACGGCATCTACCTGGATATCAACGACCCCGGAACCCTCATCCCCGAGTTCACCCCGCATGCGGCGCGGGGAGAGATCGGACGGATCATCAACGGCGGGATGATCCCCAAGATCGAGTCGTGCCTGATCGCCCTGGACGGCGGCGTCCGCGAGGCCCGCATCGTCAACGGCATGACCGAACATTCCCTGCTGACCGCCTTGCTGACCCCGGAAAAGACCGGGACAACCCTTCGGGAGAGCCATGAATGACCCGGACCATGCCAGAGAGCGGCTCAAGGACCGCCATTTTCCCATGTACAACCGATACCCGATCACCCTGGTCGAGGGCGAAGGTTCGCGTGTGCGCGACAGCGAGGGCAAGGAATACATCGATGCCCTCGGTGGGATCGCCGTCAACGCCCTGGGCCACTGCCACCCGGCCGTGGTCGCGGCCCTGCGCGAGCAGGCCGGCCGCCTGATCCACTGCACCAACCTCTACAACATCCCCTCCCAGGCTGATCTGGCTGAACGACTCACCGAGGCGGTGGGCCTGGACCGCGTCTTCTTCACCAACAGCGGCACCGAGGCGGTCGAGGGCGCCCTCAAGCTGGCCCGTCGCCACGCCAAAATCCGGGGCCGCGGCACGCAGGTGCTCTCCTTCGAGGGCTGCTTCCACGGCCGCAGCACAGGCGCGCTGTCCACGCACAACGCCGATCAGCGGGAAAAATTCGAACCCCTGCTCGAGGGATTCCAGCAGCTGGCCTTCGCCGATGTGCATGCGCTGGAATCCGCCCTGACCAGCGACGTGGCCGCGGTCATCATCGAACCGGTGCAGGGTGAGGGCGGCGTCCGGGTGGTGCCCGACGACTTCCTGCGCGCCGTGCGCAGCCTGTGCGACAGCAGCGGCGCGCTGCTGATATGCGACGAGATCCAGTGCGGCGTGGGCCGCACGGGCCGGTTCAATGCCTGCGACCACGCGGGCGTCAAACCCGACATCATGGTGCTGGCCAAGTCCCTGGGCGGGGGTGTGCCCATCGGGGCGGTTTTGGCGCGCGAGGAAATCGCCGCCGCCTTCGAGCCCGGCGATCACGGCACCACCTTCGGCGGCAACCCCCTGGTCTGCGCCGCGGCCAACGCCACCCTCGAGGTGATCCAGGAGGAAAACCTGATCGCCCGCGCCGAGGAACTGGGCGCCGAGACACGCGCTGCCCTGCGCGAGGCGGCCTCCTCCCACCCCTCCATCGTGGAGGTCCGGGGGCGTGGCATGATGATCGGCGTCGAGTTGAACTGGCCCGGTAAGAACCTGGTGACGGACCTGATGCGCCGCGGCGTGCTGGCCAATTGCACCAGTGAGAACGTGATCCGTTTCCTGCCCGCCCTGAACATTCCCCGGGTGGACCTGGAACGCACGGTGAAGATCTTCCTGGAGGCCCTGCAGGCCGCCGAGAAGGAAAGGAGCGCATCATGAACCGCGCACGCATAGCCGTCGTGGGCGCCACCGGATACACCGGCAGTGAGCTGGTGCGTCTGCTGCACGGCCACGACCGCATCGAGATCGCCGCCATCACCTCCCGCAGCGAGGCCGGCCGGCCCTTCAGCGCCGTGCACGGCTCCCTGCAGGGCATCGCGGACCAGAAGCTGGTCACCGTCGAGGATCTGGAGGGCATGGAACTGGACGCCGTTTTCCTGGCCCTGCCCCACGGCGCCAGCATGGATTACGTGGCCGCCCAGCCGGCCGACGGGCCCCTGATCATCGACCTTTCCGGCGATTTTCGGCTGCCCGATGCCGGCGAATACGCCCGCTGGTACGGGCTGGAGCACGTGGCCCGGGAACGCCTGGCCGAGGCCGTGTTCGGGTTGCCGGAGCTTTTCCGCTCCCGCATCCGGGAAGCGCGGCTGGTGGCCAATCCGGGGTGCTACCCCACAGCGGCCATCCTGGCCCTGGGCCCCCTCCTGAAGCGCAACCTGGTGGAGCCGGGCAGCATCGTCATCGATGCCAAGTCGGGTGTTACCGGGGCCGGGGCCAAGGCCAAGGCGGCCACCCACTTTCCCGATCTCTTCGGCGATTTCAAGGCCTACGGGCTGGGGAGCCACCGGCACACGCCGGAGATCGAGAACGTGCTCTCGCAGCTGGGGGACACCGAGGTGCAGGTGCAGTTCCAGCCCCATCTGCTGCCCATCGACCGGGGCATCCTGGCCACTTGCTACGCGCGGCCGCGCGCGGGGCTGGATGCGGCCACCCTGGAGAAAGCCTACCGGGAGGATTACGCCGCCGAGCCGTTCGTGCGCTGGCGCACAGAACCGCCCACGGTCAAGCAGGTGCGCGGTTCGAATTTCTGCGATGTGCACGCACATCTGGACGAACGCACCGGTCGTGTGATTGTATTGTCTGCCATCGACAACCTGGTCAAGGGGGCCGCCGGTCAGGCTCTCCAGAATCTGAACCTCATCATGGGCTGGCCCGAGACCGCCGGCCTGGAACAAGGACCATTGAATCCATGAGTGCCAAGAAAGGGTCGGGGAAGAAACCCCCGCAGAAGGCCGACGCCTCGGTGGTGTCCCACGACCGCAAACCGCCGCGCACGGCCTCCGGGGACGAGCTGTCCATCCAGCGCAACCTGACCACCGTCCAGGGTTTCCAGGCCTGGGGCGCGTACACAGGCGTCAAGAAGAAGCGGCGCGACCTGGCCCTGATCTACTCGGAGGTGCCGGCGGCCGCCGCGGCGGTCTTCACCCAGAACCAGGTGGTGGCCGAGCCCATCAAGCTGGCCCGGGAAAACATCCGGGATGGCCGGGCCCAGGTCTTCGTCATCAATTCCGGCAATGCCAACGCCTGCACCGGGGAGCAGGGCCGGCAGGGGGCCGAGGCCATGGTCGCCGCCGCCGCCGAGGCCCTGGATCTGGATCCGTCCCTGGTGATCATCGCCTCGACCGGCATCATCGGCCAGGCCTTCCCCACCGCCAAAGTGGTGGGAGGCATCCACGCCTCGGTCCCGAAGCTGTCCAGCATGCGCCTGGCCGGGTCGCTGGCGGCCAACGCCATCCTGACCACGGACACGTTCCCCAAGGAGAGCTTCTCCACCTTCCGGTCCGGCGACGTGCCGTGCAACATGGGGGGCATCGCCAAGGGGTCGGGCATGATCCATCCCAACATGGCCACCATGCTGGGGTTCCTGGTCACGGATGCGGCCATCACATCGGAATTGCTGGACGAGGCCCTGCACGAGGCGGTGGACGATTCCTTCAACATGATCACCGTCGACGGCGACACCTCCACCAACGACATGGTGGCCGTGATGGCCAACGGCATGTCCGGCGCCCCCCTGATCGAGGACAAGGGCCCGGAGTATGATACCTTCCGCGAGGAGCTGAAGAAGCACTGCGTGGAACTGGCGCGCCAGATCGTGGCCGACGGCGAGGGCGCCACCAAGCAGATCCAGTACACGGTGCAGGGGGCGCCCGACCGCGATGCGGCGCGGCGCATCGCCCGCACCGTCTCCGATTCGTCCCTGGTCAAGGCGGCGTTCTTCGGGCGCGACCCGAACTGGGGCCGGATCCTGGCTGCCGCGGGCCGGGCGGGTGTGAGCTTCGATCCGGACAAGGTGGATCTTTTCCTGGGGTCATCCAAGAAGATGCACCATATCGTCTCCGGTGGTCAGCCGGTTCCCGTGGATCGGCGCAAGCTGAAGAGCATGATGCGCTCCAGCTTCCTTTACGTGATCCTGGACCTGCACGCCGGACCGGGCAGCGCCCTGGCCTGGGGGTCGGATCTTTCCTACGAGTACGTGCGCATCAACGCCGAGTACAGCACCTGATCAGGCGCCGGTCTTTTCCTTCTCGGCCCAGCTGGTGCAGGTGCCTTCGGGATTGATGGGACCCTTCACCAGGGTGCAACCGCCGCAGGGGCCGTCGCCGGAGGGCTCCTGCCAGAAGTTGCATTTCCGGCAAGTCTTGGCCGGATCCTGCGCCTTCGCCTGGTAATTGAAGGTCTCGCGAGTTGTGCGGGCCGCCTCGTCCAGTTTGGCCGGGTCATCACAGGGACCGTGCCCGCCGTCGGCGGCCGGTTTCGCGTTGGCGGCGGCCGTGCTCTTTTCTTCCCCACCACCGCAGGCGGTCAGGCCGAACAGGAGACCCAGTCCGGCGAGGCTCACCGCGCCCGTCTGGAGGATGAAGCTGCGGCGGTTTGTGTTTTCATTTTTTGCGAGGGATTTCATCGACAACCTCCCGGATAAATTTTTGAAACGGATCCACCAACAACCCCATGATTGGGAAATAATCGAGGAATCGCCAGTCGAGGCTGCGGGTGCAGGTGGCCTCGCGGGATTCCTTGTCGTCCCCTGCTTGAATGGTGTAGAATCTGACCTTTCAATATCTTCCGGGGAATTGAGGTGGATCCTTGGCCGATGATTCTGATGGAAAAGGCCTGAAGCCGGAGCACCAGCAGAGTGCTGCCGAATTCAATGTGCTGCTGGAAACGGGGCGCCGTCTGGCCGAGACCCTGGCTTTACCGACCATCCTGCAGGTTTCCGTCGACGGAATCACGAGTCTTGCCGGTCTGGACACGGCGGCCGTATATCTGCTGCATGATGACCAGCTCCACCTAGGCGCCACGTTCCCGGCCCTGCCTCCCGATTTCCCCTCCTATCTGCGCACCGCCCCCCTGGCCGACCATCACCACATCCAGGATTGCCTGCAGCGGCAGGAATACCTGGTGGTGGATGATCTGCAGGTGGCCGCGGTGACCCCGGCGGAGCAGGAGGTGGCCCGTCAGCGGGGATTGCGCACGGTTCTCTATGTTCCGATGATCGTGGAAGGGGAGGCCATCGGGGCGTTCCTCGTCGGCTCCACCAGCGGGGTGACGACCATCGCCGAGAACCGCATCGGGCTGGTGGAGGCGCTGGCCAATCTGGCCGGCTTGACGACGCGGAACGCCATGCTTTTCCGGGACAGCGAGACCAAGTCCCGGGAACTGGAGGCTTCCCTGGCCGAAAGATTGCGCATCGAGAAGGAGCGGGAGGAGCTACAGGTGCAGTTGGTCCGCGCCCAGAAGCTGGAAGCCATCGGGCGTCTGGCGGGAGGCGTGGCCCATGATTTCAACAACATGCTGCAGGTCATCCAGGGTTATACCGAACTGGCCATGGACGAGGTGACCGACGGTGGAATGGCGCACCAGCATCTGGGGGAAGTCCAGTCCGCCGCTGAACGTTCGGCCAGCATCACCCGCCAGCTTCTGGCCTTTGCCCGGCAGCAGACCATCGCCCCGAAGGTCGTGAATCTGAACAAGTCGGTGGATGATACCCTGCAGATGCTGCGACGCCTGGTGGGTGAAAATCTGGACCTGGCCTGGGTCCCCGCATCCGAACCCCAGCCCGTTTTCATGGACACCTCCCAGATGGATCAGATCCTGACCAACCTCTGTGTCAATGCGCGCGACGCCATCGCGGATGTGGGCCGGGTGACCATCGAGACCCAGCCCGCTTCCTTCGACGAGGAGTACTGCCGCCTGCATGAGGGGTTTCGACCGGGCGAGTACTGCATGCTGGCGGTCAGCGACGACGGCTGCGGTTTCGACGCGGATGTGCTGGCCAATCTTTTCGATCCGTTCTTCACCACCAAGGAAGAGGGCACGGGTCTGGGCCTGGCCACCGTGTACGGCATCGTGAAACAGAACGACGGCTTCATCAACGTCTACAGTGAACCGGGCGAGGGCACCACCTTCCGGATCTACCTGCCTCGCCACGGAACGGAAGAACTGGTGGAACCCACGCTGGGCCAGCCTCCCGTGCGGTCCACCGGAGGCGAAACCATCCTGGTCGTGGAGGATGATCTTTCCATCCTGCCGCTCCTGGAGCGGATCCTCAAGAGCCACGGGTACGAGGTCCTGACGGCGGATTCCCCCATCAAGGCCCGGGAGCTGGCGGCCCGTCATGAAGGCGATATCCAGCTGCTCATCACCGACGTCGTCATGCCCGATACGAACGGGCGCGAGCTGGCCAACCAGCTCAGGGAGACCCAGCAGAACCTTCTGGTCCTGTTCATGTCCGGCTACACCTCCAACGTCATCGCACACCGCGGAGTGCTGGACGATGACGTGTGCTTCATCCAGAAACCCTTCGATTCCCAGGAACTGGGCGCAAAGGTGCGCAGCCTGCTGGACGGCACCCTCTGACCGGTGCCTCGGATCAGGCCGCCGGGCCCGATCCCGCCAGGGGAGACAGCTTGTCCACCACACGATTTTCCACATCGTCCCAGAACAACTGCAGATGCGGGAAGGGGATCTCGATACCCGCAGCGTCCAGGGCTCGCTTGCTGGCCTCAATCACCTCGAAATTCACGCTCTGCCGTGTGCTGGCCTGGTTGACCCAGACTCGCACCAGAAGGTTCACGCTGGAGTCGGCACAGGCCTCGACGACCACCTCGGCAGCGGGGTCCTCCAGAACATTCTCCAGGTGGGCGACGGCCTTGAGCAGGACTTTGCGCGCCGCCTGCGTATCCTCCTTGTAGGCGATGCCGATGGGCACATCCACCCGCAGTTCCCCGTGCTTGCTGTCGTTCTCGAGCACCTCGTCAATTATGCGCTTGTTGGGGATGACCACGTAGGAGTTGCGCGGTGTGCGGATGCGCGTGGACCGCAGGGTTATGTCCTGCACCTTGCCGTATTCCCCGGCCACCGTCACGAAGTCGCCCACGCTGAAGGGCCGATCCCAGAAGATGGTGAACCCGGCGATGGTATTGGCCAGGCTGTCCTGCGCCGCCAGGCCTACGGCGATGCCGGCCACGCCCAGCCCGGCGATGGCCGCACCCACATTCACGCCCAGTTGCGACAGGGCCATCACAATACCAAAAGCGATGACGGTGTAACGGAAGATGCCGTCCACCAGCATGCCTACCAGCTTGTCGTGCAGCCCGGAATGATGCAGGGCCGCTCTCAATGGCCGGCGGCTGATGCGATAAAACAGCCAGAAGGTGAACATGATGATCAAGGCGACGGCCAGCCGCGGGAGGTAGGAAACAGCGGTGGTGGCCAGCTGTTCGAAATCCAGATACTTGGTCAGGGTGTCCATGGCATCCTCCGGGAAAGCGTTCCAGGGCAAAGTGATTTCTCTCCAAACTAGTCAAGGTTCCGGTAGATGGCAGGGCGGCCCCGGAGGTAGCCGGGGGTTGTCCCGGGCGGCGGAAAGCCCTACTCTGGCCCCTCGGAATACTCGGGCCCCCGCCCTTTCGCACCCGAACCCACGGAGCCGGGTCATGACACGCAGCACCCTGACCTTCGCCATGCTGGCTTGCGCCACCTTTGCCCAGGCCCGGTCCCCGGAGACCGGTTTCCTGGACCGGACCCTCACCTTCGAGGGCCGCACCTATCCGTACCAGATCTACGTCCCGCGCGACTACGACCCCGCCCGCAAGTGGCCCGTCATCCTTTTCCTGCACGGCGCCGGCGAGCGCGGCGACAACGGCTCGGCCCAGACCCAGGAAGGCCTCGGCACCCCGCTGCGCCTGTGGCCGGAGCGCTGGCCCGCCATCGCCGTATTCCCCCAGGCCCCGGCCGGGACCAACTGGCAGGGTGCGCAGGGCCGCATGGCCATGGCCGCCCTCGCCGCGGTGGAGGCGCAGTACAACACGGATCCCGATCGCACCTACCTGACGGGCATCTCCATGGGCGGCAACGGCGCCTGGTATCTGGGCTATCAGCAACCCGAGCGCTGGGCGGCCATCTGCGCCATCTGCGGATTCCTGGAGCACGACCCGGCACGCTATCAGCTCTTCACCCCGCCCACGGCGGCGGACCCCTTCCTTGAGGTGGCCACGACGATCCAGGATATCCCGGTGTGGATCGTGCACGGGGAGGCGGACCCCGTGGTCTCGGTGGAGCAGTCGCGGCGCATGCACCATGCGCTGAAGGATGTGGGGGCGGAGGTGCATTACGTGGAGGTGCCCGGCGTGGGGCATGGGTCCTGGCATCCGGGGTATGCGGATGAGGAGCTGGCGGCATGGTTGTTCTCGAAGCGGCGGTGATGACCCCGGCTGAGTGAGTCAGCGACTGACCTCGTCAATGATGTCCCGGAAGTAGGCCGGCATCTCATGCCGCGGATACCAGGCCAGCGCAAACTCCTGCTCCTGCACCTTGCCGGGACAAAGATCCACCAGCTGCCCGTCCTCCACCAGAGGGCGGGCGAATGCCTCCTCCAGCACGGAGAAACCCAGTCCCGCGGCCACCATCTGCGCCAGCGCATCCGGGCTGTTCACCAGATGCCTCTGCCGCAGACCGGCCGTCTCGAAACCGTGCTCCCTGAGAAAGGCGTGCGTGGCCGCGTCCGATTCGTCGAAGTCGATGATCCTCTCGCTCCGAACCAACTCCGCCACATCCCGCCCTTTCCACGCCGCCGGTCCCAGCAATTTCAGCCGGACGGGTGCCAGCAGCTGCGCATCCAGCTCGTTGACCACCTCGGTGCGGGGCAGGACGGCCAGCTGGGCCTGGCCGTTCTTGAGATGGGCGAGGCCGTGGTCCTCGTCATCCAGCAAGAAGGTGCCGACCACGTTGGGATGTCGAGCGAGAACCCGGGTGATGGCGGGAATCAGGCGGCGGCGCATCAGGCTGCTGGGGCCGGTGAGGGTCACGCGCACGGCGCCGGCGGGGGCGTCGCGCTGCATGAAGGCCAGCAACTCGCCTTCGAGGTCGCCCACGCGCTGGCACCAGCGGACCAGGGCCTCACCCTCGCTGGTCAGCCGCATTCCGCGGCGGGAGCGAATAAAAAGGGTGACGCCGAGATCCTTCTCTAACGCTCGAATGCGTTGCGTCACCCCTGTTTGACTCAATCCGATCTCGCGGGCGGCTCCATGCACGGTTCCGAGCCGAACAATGGCCTGAAAGGCCGCGATGCCGGGATTCAGTAAACTCATTTAAAATGATTAATAACATATAATGATTGAAAAAACAAATCAAATATTTGTTTTTTCTCCGCAACCTGCCGGCGGGTATCCAGAATCTGCCGATTTCCATGGCCTTGGGTGGGGCCGGCGTCTATAATTGCCGGGAATGGTGACTGTAATCTAGGCAACCGCACGTCCCGGGCTTCACCCGGATGAACGCTCCCCAACGGAGCGGCTTTTGGCGTGCCGTTGCTCCTCCCCGTTTTCCAGACCGAAAGTCAATTCCTGCCGCGGCATGACGCCGCCGCAGAGCCTTTTGCCATCCGGAATGAACGGAGACAGGAACCATGAACCACGACAAGATCCTGCGCAGCATCCATCACTTCTTCGACCCTTCCTTGCCGCGCCTGGCCCCGGGGGATGAGGCCGCCACGCGGCGGGCCCTGGAAACGCTGCTGGGAAAAACCCCGGCAGAAGCACCCGGGACCCCGTTGCGGATAGCGGACATGGGCTGCGGCAACGGAGCCTCGACCCTGTGCCTGGCCCGGTTCACCGGGGGACACATCCAGGCCCTGGATTATCATCAGCCCTATCTGGACGAACTGCGGCGCCGCGCGGTGACCGCCGGACTGGACGGCCACATCACCACGGTGTGCGCGGACATGGCCGGCTGGAGTCCGGGCGAAGCAACCTGTGACCTGGTCTGGTGCGAGGGCTCGGCCTTCGTGGTGGGCATGGCCGAGGCCCTGCGCAGCTGGTTCGGCTATCTCACACCGGGGGGGGGCCTGGGGGTGACGGAACTGGTCTGGCTGGATGACGAGGCACCCCGGGAGTGCCGCCGGTTTTACGAGGATTGGTACCCGACCATGACGGACGTGCCCACGAACCTGAGCATGGCGCAGGCCTGTGGTTTCGAGGTGGTGGACCATTTCGCGCTGTCGGAGGAAACCTGGTGGCAGTCCTTCTACCACCCCCTCGAAAATCGGCTGGCCGGCTACCGCTCCCCATGGGATGACCAGGAGGCGCAACTGGTAATGGAGATGATCCACGGGGAAATCGATGCCTACCGGCGGTTCTCCCGGCACTACGGCTACGTCTTTTTCCTGCTGAAGAAACCGGCCTGNACCGGGGCCGGGCTCAGGGCGTCAGGGCCCCCGCCCAGCGGGCAAGGGCCCGGCGCAGCTCATCGGTCTTGATGGGCTTGGCCACATAATCGTCCATGCCGGCGGCTAGGCACTTCTCCTTGTCGCCGGACATGGCATTGGCCGTCATGGCGATGATGGGCAGGTGGGTGGGGCCGCGACTTTCCTGGCGGCGGATGCGACGGGTGGCTTCGTAGCCGTCCAGCACCGGCATCTGGCAGTCCATGAGCACCACATCGAAGGACGCCTTTTCCAGGGCCTCCAGGCCCTTCTGGCCGTTCAGGACGCAGGTCACTTCACAGCCCCAGCGCTCCAGGGTGCGGCGGGCCACCGTCTGGTTCACCTTGTTGTCCTCGACGAGCAGGACTTTCAGGTCCAGGTCGTCGTTCGCCACCGGGGTGTTCTTGTGCCCGGGTTGGAACGTGTCGCAGGCCGCATCCAGGGGGATGGTGAAATGGAAGTTGGAACCCTCTCCCGGTTTGCTCTCCACCTCGATGCCGCCGCCTCCCATCAGGCATACCAGCTGCTGGGAAATGGCCAGACCCAGACCGGTGCCGCCGTACTTGCGGGTGGTGGAGGTGTCGGCCTGTGAGAAGGATTCGAACAGGCGCCGGCGGGCCTCCGGTGGGATGCCGATGCCCGTGTCCCGGACCGCGAATTCCACACGCTGCTTTCCGGCCCGTTCCAGGGACAGGGTCACCGATCCGGATTCGGTGAACTTCAGGGCGTTGCCCACCAGGTTGACCAGCACCTGGCGCAGGCGGAACGGGTCGCCGTGCCGCTCGGTTTCCAGATCCGGGGCCAGCCGGGTGACGAATTCCAGTTCCTTGGCGTGGAAATGACTATCCAGCAGCTCCCGGATATCCCCGACCAGCACGCCGAGATCGAAGTCGATGGACTCCAGGTCCACCTTGCCCGCCTCGATCTTGGAAAAGTCCAGGATGTCGTTGATGATGCTCAGGAGGGAGTCGGCGGAGCGCACGACGATTTCCACGAAGTGCTTCTGCTCGTCTTTCAGCTCGGTTTCCAGCAGGAGGGAGGCCATGCCCACGATGCCGTTCATGGGGGTGCGGATCTCGTGGCTCATGTTGGCCAGAAATTCGCTCTTGGCGCGGGCGGAGGATTCGGCCAGCTCCTTGGCCTCTTCCAGGTCCCGGGTCTTGTTCTCGACCGCGTCGCGCAACAGGATGTTCGTCTCGAAGAGTGAGTAGGCGCTGCCTGCGGACTGCATGCTGCGCTTGACCCTTTCCTTTAGGGCCCGGTTGATCTTTCCGGCTTTCAGGAGCTGGTGCTCCAGCTCGGCGATCCGCTCCTGCAGGGCCAGCTTGTCGCTCATCGTTTTCCCAGGGCGACCGCCGTGAGGGTCTGGTTCACGTGGATGGGGCCGTACTGCTCCCCGAAGGTGCTGAATCCCGTGAAGTTGATGCGTGCCAGCTGCTCCTCCACCGCCGCGGTCTTGCCCTTTTCCATCATCTCGAGACGGCGCAGGATGCAGTCACAGCCCAGGGTGCACGGGATCTTACCCATTTCGCTGATCAACCGGTCGATGCGGGCTTCCAGGGTGGTGACCAGGCCAACACCCCGGGCGATGGTCAGGGGCAACCCCTCCTCGATGGCGCAGAAGAAGTCCAGGCTGCCGTCGCTGTTCGCCTTCTGGATGGAGCGCACGTACCAGTCCTCGCCAATCTGCAGCATCAGGGGGTGGCGGGAGAATTCCCGGGGGGTCAGGTCCTTTGCCTGCAGCCCAAGCAACCCGGCATATTCCTCGGCGGCGGGACCCCCGTCGATTTCCTTGACCCGGCGGATGGAGGGGTCGGCCTCGGTGATGACAAGGTCCTGCTCCGAGGGCTCGAAGTGCTGCAACTGGAAGGTGTGGTAGGGCAGGCGGGTCTCGAACAGTGTCACGATACCCGCGCCTGTATGGAAGCGGCCGTCCGCAAAGACCCGTGTTTCCCGAAAATGCAGGTTGTCCCCGGCGGAACCGCCGATCACCGGCACGCGTTCCAGGCTGGTGCCCACCATGGCGATGATGCTTTCCTCCATGATCGAAAGTCCGTCCATCAGGACCAGCCCGAACTGCATCTGCCCGTCCAGTTTGATGGTGAATTCCAGCCGGGAAAGCAGCTCCTGGTTCAACTGGCGGGCCATGGGAAGCTGGAAGTCGGTCAGATCCGGGATCAGGACCGGGTGCAGCCGGAAATCCGAACGGCTGAAGCCGATACCCACGATGCCGTCGGTGGTGTAGTGGGAGCCGATTTCCCCGGCAGTGGTGCAGCCCACCACCGGCCCCTGGAAACTGTCGTTCAGGGCCGCGGCCAGGGCGTCGGGATCGTAGGCATCGCTGCAGAAGACCAGGTAGCCGGCCGCATCATCCTGCCGGATCTGATTGGCCAGTTCGGCAACGGCGGCTCGCGGGTCGCTCAATTGGCTTTCGCCGCGCGCCACGGAAGGGGTTTCGACTCGCACCAGGAGACCTCCCGGTCAAGGGGCTGAGGATAAGATAAGGGTTTCATGTTCGGCGGGTATAAAGAAGTCTTGAGGTTTTTTGGCAGTGCGGCATCAAGCGGGCATGCCGATCTTGTTTCTGTGATGTCCGCTCTCGACTTTTTGCCCCAATTCCCGGAGAACTCTCCGAAGGATCGTGATGATGGACCTCTGTTGCACCCGTCGCTCCCCGCTACCGAAACTCCTTGTCCTGTTCATGCTGATCATGCTGACTCAGCCGCAGATGGTGCTGGCGGACACGGAGATCAAACCCGAGGTCCGGGTGGAAGGGCGGGCCGTTCCGGCCACCGACGGTGTTTTCACCGTGCTCTGGAAGCTGACGCCCACCCTACCCTGGTATCTTTACAGCGACCGGCTCAATGATTCCGGCTTTCCGCCCGGACTGACGGCTTCCTGGCCCGAGGGCTGGCAGGCCGGGCCGCTGCAGTGGCCCGTGGCCGAACGCCACCTGTTGGAGAATATGGTCCTGGATCACGTGTACCACGGTCCGGTCACCCTGCTGCAGGAGGTGCGTCCGGTGGCGGGCGCCTTCGCGGCCGGCCCCGTGGAGGTGAAGACCCGCTGGAGTTGGTTGGCCTGCCATGAAATGTGCGTGCCGGGCCATTCTTCGGCCACCGTTGTCTTCTCCCCGGAGGAACCGGAAGGCGTGGCGGATGTGATGGCCGCCCGCGCCAACCTGCCCCGACCCCTGCCTGAAGACCGGGTGACGGTGCGCTGGGGGGACGGGACAGTGCATTTCATCGCCCCCGATGCCTCGGCTCTCGAATTCCATCCCGCGGGGGATGGTCAAGGGGTCCGCTTCCAGGACCTGCCCGCCGACGGTGCTGTCCAGGGTCAGGAACTGACCCTGCATCTGCGGCCGGGACCCGACGGGTTCGGCGCCCTGCGCGGAACCCTCCTGATCAACCACGACGACGGTTCGGCCGAGTTCTGGACCGTCGATATTCCGTACGGAGGAAGATGATATGAAGAAGTTGCTCGGCGTCCTGCTGGTTTGCGCCTTTGCCCTGCCCGCGGCGGCCGGTGTGCTGCCCGGGGACAAGGCCCCCGATTTCACCCTGAAGGATACCACCGGCCAGGAACACCAGCTGGCCAACTACCTGAAGGAAGGCAAGACGGTGGTGCTGGAGTGGTTCAATCCGGACTGCCCCTTCATCGTCAAGCACCACCAGAACCACAAAACCATGAACGAGTCCTACGCCAAGGTGAAGGGCCATGATGTGGTGTGGCTGGCCATCAACTCCGGGGCCGAGGGCAAGCAGGGCCACGGCCTGGAGCGCAATCGCAAGGCGGTGAAGGATTACGGCATCCCCTTTCCGGTGCTGCTGGATCCTTCCGGCCGTGTGGGCAAGGCCTACGGCGCCAAGACCACGCCGCACATGTACGTCATAACCGCCGAGGGCGTGGTGGCCTACAGCGGGGCCATCGACGACGACCGCAGTGCCGCCAAGCTGGGCGAGACCAACCACGTGCTGGCCGCCCTGCACGACCTGATGCAGGGAAACAATGTGCAGGTGGCCGAGACCAAACCCTACGGGTGCAGCGTCAAGTACGGTCAATAGAGGATTTCTGACCCGTTGGGCCACGGGGCGGGGTAGGTCCCGTGGCCGCGCCCGGCACCTCGTCGTACTGCTCCGCCAGAACGTAAACTGGATATTCGATCTATTCGAAGGGATACCGTAGCCCCCACTGCCGCCGCAGGGTGTCCAGGGTTTGCAACACGTCCAGGCTGTCGGCGTGGGGCATGATGGCCGATTCGCGCTGACCATCCGCCAGCAGGCCCATGAAGGCCTCGGCCATGTGGGTGTAGCCCCGGCCGCGCCGGCGAAAGCTGTGGGTCTCGGGCTCGGCTCCCGGCCGGGTCAAGGTGAAGGCGGAGGCTCCCCACCAGGGCTCCGGAAGACGGATCTCCCCAGCGGTGCCGCGGATGACGGCCTCCCGCGGTGTGGCCACCCTCAGGCTCTGGTAGGCCAGGGTGAAGCGTCCCTGGCCATGATCCAGGACGATGGCGCCGTCCTCGTCCACACCCGTTTCGCCGAGGCGGGCGGAACCGGATATCTTGCTCGGTGCACCGAAGAGCGCATGCCCCAGGCTGACGGCGTACACACCCAGGTCCAGCAGGGCGCCACCGGCCAGCTCCGCGTTGAACAGACGACCCTCCGCATCGAAGGGCGGCTGGATCCCGAAGTCCGCCTGCAGCAATCGGACCTCGCCGATGGCTCCGGCCGCCAGCTGTTCCCGCAGGCTGATGACCGAAGGCAGGAAGCGTGTCCACATGGCCTCCATCAGCAGGCGGTCGGCGCTCCGGGCGGCGGCGATCATGCGCCGGGCCTCTTCGCTGTTGACGGCGAAGGGCTTCTCGCAGAGCACGTGCTTGCCCTGCTCCAGGCAGAGGATGGTATCGCGGGCGTGGAACGTATGCGGGGTGGCCACGTAGACCGCATCCACATCCGGATCCGCCGCCAGTTCGGCGTAGGAACCGTGGGCGTGGGGGATGGCGAACCGGTCGGCGAAGTTGGTGGCCCGCACCTGATCACGGGACCCGACGGCCACCAGTTCCGCTCCCTCGGCTTCCTGCAGGGCCAGGGCAAAGGTCTCGGCGATGCCGCCGGCCGCCAGCAATCCCCAGCGTATCGTGCTGCTCATGGAATTCTCCTGCCATTCGCGGGTACGGGTGTTTGCCGGAGACCTGTCGCAGTTGGCCTCGCCAAGGTATTTTTTACATTTTCTGAGCTTGCCAGATCCCGGAAATGGACGATTCTGTGCCCTCGGCCGAACGACGTTCACGACTCCAGGCACCACGACCAACTCCCGGGAAGAACGATCATGCAACTTCGTCCGTCGCATCCGTCCATCTTGGTCTTCCTGCTTTCCCTCCTGGCAGCCCTGCCTGTCCGGGCGGGGGAAACCTTCAACTTCGAGACTCCTTTTCTGGTCCACCCGGGCAACCAGGTCTGGGATTTCTGTCTGGAGATGGAAGGAGACCGGTACCACATCTTCTACCACACCATCCCCGTGGAAGCCACCACGCCTGCAGCGGCGGACACCATCTGGCACGCCACCAGCCCGGATCTCAGCAACTGGGATACGCCCCGACCGGTCCTGACCTCCGGCCCCGCCTGGTGGGACGCGGAAGCCGTCTGGGCCCCTGATGTGGTCTTCGACGATGTCACCGGACGCTGGGCCATGCTCTACACCGGTGTCAGCGAGGGCATGGTGCAGCGCGCCTGCCTGGCCTGGTCGCCGGACCTGGAGGCCTGGACCAAGGATGCCGAAAACCCCGTCTTCGAACCGGACAGCACCACCTACATGTGGTCCCCCAGCGAACTCTGGAGCTCCTTCCGCGATCCGTTCGTCTACCACGAGGCCGGCCAGTGGCACATGCTGAACACCGCGGGCCTGCGCCTGGGCGGATATCCGGGCTACAAGCGGGCCATCGTGCATCACGCCGTCTCCCCGGATCTGGTGCACTGGTCTGACGGGGGCGTCTTCTTTGCCCACGACGGGGACTCCGGCGTGCACCACGACTTCGAATCCGTACAGTACGTGCGGCGCGGCGGGTACCACCATCTGTTCTTCGTGGAGCAGGATCAGGATGTGGAGATCCATCCCACCAGCCTGATCTCCGGCCGCACCCGCCTGGAC
>JGI12109J20283_11214800_pt1 | contig 18235 bp, 16 predicted proteins | sample ElkSlonscriptome_12_FD_20283 | JGI IMG/M metagenome (IMG submission 20283)
CCCCGGAGACGTACGACACCGCAAGCATTCGCATCACCGGCGGTCTCATCTTTAGTGACCACGGACAAGGACAGACGCCGAACCAGTTTGTTTTTCTGAACGCTGATGATGTACCGCTTTACTCATTTACGCTCGCGGTGTCGGGTGAGTATGCCACTATCACTGAGATGGTCTTTACGGTGGACTACGTGAGAAACATCGCAGAAGATCAGCTCCTCGGTGTTGAGCTGTACCGCGACCACGATGGCGACGGAATGCTTTCTGTGGGTGACGAGCAGGTCGGTGGCACAGGCACATATGCGCACTCCGGACTCTCCGGTACTATCACGTTTGCAAGCCCGTTCCTTGCAACGACTACCGGCGAGTATGTGCTTGTGGCCGATCTCTCTGAAACGACGCGCCATGGTCAGGCGATGCGCATGTTCCTTACAGAGTCGAATGTCGCTGCTGTAGGCCTCACAACCGGTGTGACACCGGTCGTAGAGGTACTGGTCAGCGATATCGAACATCGTCATGGCCGCATTCGTCGTGAGGGCGGTCGACCGGACGGTGGCACGGGAGCGATCGGCGTCATCGCGACTGCCGGTCGTACGGTTGTCGGTGGAGGTGGTGATGACGGTGGTATCGACGCGATCGTTGATCCGAACACAGGGGGTACCATTGGGAACGAAACAGGATTCTTCGCCCCGCTGCTTTCGGGTGATCCGCATGACCAATGGGTGCAGGGTGGGAGTGGTACGAGTTCTGACGGTGTGTACGCCACAGCGAATATCGATGAGGCACGACAGAGCTATGGTACGTTCGCGTTCGGTATACCGGAGAGTAACGAAGTGACCGGCGTTGCAGTGAGGCTTGAGGCTTCCGCGAGTACCGAGGGTGGAACCATCACGCTTGCGCTCTCCTGGGATGCCGGCACATCGACCGCGAGCACGACCTACACGATCGGGCCGCTTGCACTTACCGATACCGTCTACACTGTGGGTGGGCAGGGTGACACCTGGGGTCGTACGTGGACACCACTTGAGTTTCGTGATGAAAACTTCCGTGTGCGGGTGATTGCGCACCCAAGCAGCAATACTGTGCGTATTGATGCGCTACAGGTCGCCCCGTACCACCAGTCGACCGGTGGAGGAAGTAGTGGTGGCGGAACAGGTGCGATATAAGACTGCGCGAGTACCGGTTGATGCCGGTCGTGCGCTGTGTTGACCTGGTTTTTGACCATTGTGCGTATCTAGAGTAGGATTAGCAGTACTATGCGACAGAGTCAACTTTTTACCAAAACCCGCCGCGAAGCACCGAGTGATGAAGTGTCAAGGAATGCGCAGATGCTCATTCGCGCCGGATATATTCATAAGGAGATGGCCGGCGTGTACAGTTACCTGCCGCTTGGTCTGCGGACGCTTGATCGAGTTGCTGCCATAATCCGTGAGGAGATGCAGTCGATTGGTGGTCAGGAATTGCTGTTGACCGCGCTCCAGGAGGAAGCAACATGGACTCCGACCGGCCGCTGGAGTAGCGACGATGTCGATGTGTGGTTCAAGACCGCACTCCAAAACGGTACCGAGCTCGGACTTGGTTTTACTCACGAAGAGCCGATAACACGCATGATGCGTGAGCACGTTGTATCATACCGTGATCTGCCACGTCGCGTGTTCCAGATACAGACAAAGTTTCGCAACGAGGTACGTGCAAAAAGCGGCATCATGCGCACGAGAGAGTTTCCGATGAAGGATTTGTACTCGTTTGACCGTGACCAAGCGGGGCTCGACAGCTTTTACGACGATGTGGCACATGCCTACGAGCGCATCTTTCAGCGGTGTGGTATAGGAGACCGAACCTACAAGACATTTGCAAGTGGTGGGAGCTTTTCAAAGTACAGTCATGAGTATCAGACAGTGTCTGAAGCCGGTGAAGATACAATATACGTAGACAAAACTTCGGGAGTGGCAGTGAATGAAGAAGTATACACCGACGAGGTACTGAGCGATCTTGGACTTAGTCGTGAGGCGTTTGTGCCATGCACTGCGATCGAGGTTGGCAACATCTTCAAACTCGGCACTAAGTTTTCTGAACCGCTTGGCCTTACGTACGCAGACGAGCAGGGGAATGACATGCCTGTGGTGATGGGTTCCTACGGTATTGGGCCGAGTCGGCTCATGGGTACCGTAGCGGAGGTGCTTTCAGACGATGTGGGGCTTGTATGGCCCAAAGCGGTGGCGCCGTACGCAGTACACCTCGTGCGATTGGGGGAGGAGGACGCGGTGGTAGTCGAAGCAGATAGTGTATATCGCACACTAAGTAAAGCCGGCGTGTCGGTCTTGTATGATGACCGTGATGTACGAGCCGGTGAAAAATTTGCCGATAGCGACCTCTTGGGTATGCCAACGCGTATCGTTGTGAGCAAAAAGACACTCGAAACGGGCGCATACGAAGTGGTCGATCGGGCGACCGGTGAACGCTCCGTGGCGAAGGACGTTCATACGGTCGTATAGAGTTGCGGTGTGCAGGAATGCTGCCGCTTGCTGTGATAGTAGAAGTGTAGTTGTACTATGGGAATATTTGAACGCATATACGCGCCTTTCAGTAATGATATCGGTATCGACCTTGGTACCGCGAACTCTCTCGTATACCTCCGAGGAAAGGGTGTCATCATCACGGAGCCTTCGGTCGTTGCACTCAACCAGAAGAGTGGGCAGGTCGTGGCTGTCGGGCGACAGGCAAAAGATATGCTCGGGCGAACGCCGCAGCACATACGGGCAGTGCGGCCACTTGTAAACGGTGTTGTTTCAGACTTTGAGGTTGCCGAGGAGATGCTCGCTTACTTTCTTCGTAAGGCACAGCGCGGAACACGGTCGATGATAGGGCCGCGCGTTGTTATCGGTGTGCCGTCCGGTATCACTAATGTCGAATCGCGCGCTGTGCGCGATGCGGCAAAGAACGCAGGGGCACGCGAGGTGCATATCGTTGAGGAGCCGGTCGCGGCCGCGGTTGGTATGCGGCTTCCCATCCATGAGGCTCGCGCAACAATGGTCGTTGACGTCGGTGGTGGCACGACCGATGTCGCGGTGATGTCACTCAGCGGTCTTGTTGTGTCACGCAATCTCCATACGGCAGGTGATCGTTTGAACGCGGACATCATCGGTCACCTACGCAATGAGTTCAAGATTGTGGTCGGCGAAACAACGGCTGAGGAATTGAAATTCGCTATCTGTTCGGTGTTTGAACATGAACAGCCGCTCGAAGCGCCTGTGCGTGGTCGTGATCTGGTGACCGGTTTGCCGAAAGAGGTGGTGATCACCGATGAAGACATTCGAGATGCGATTGGCACGAGTGTTGATGCGATCATTGAGGCGATACGAGCGGTTTTGGAAGAGAGTCCGCCTATGGTCGTCGCGGACATTATGCAGGTGGGGATACACCTGACGGGTGGTGGAGCACTGATTCGTGGTGTTCCTGAACTGTTGTCACACATGCTTGAGCTACCCGTAAACGTGGCACATGACCCGCTGACCTCGGTTGTGCGGGGTACCGGTGTGATCGTCGAGCAACTCGACACATATCGCGATATACTACTTGATGATGATGCACTTCCGGCATTCGACCACAGCTAGTCCGGTGCGGCACGGTGTACATATTTTGCTGCCGTTCGTGATCGCTCTGATACTATACAGTGCACCGCTTGGCTACGTGCATGATGCGGTGCGAGTAGCTGTGTACCGGTGTGCAGTGCCTGTGTGGGCTGTGCGTGATCATGTGTATGCGGTGTATGACGGCATGGAAACCGTGCTTTCTGACATGGAGACGTTGCAGCGTGAACGTGACCAGCTTGCAGCTGAGGTGGCATCATTGCGCAGAGCTCAGTCTACAACACTGGCACGTCTTGCAGATGCGCGCCATGGTTTTGGTTCGGACGTGGCACCGGAGGGTGTGGTACGTGCTGCACTGCGATACCCGTTTGATGAACGGGCAGACGATCTTTTTTTTATAGACGCTGGTGCAAGTGAGGGCGTGCTGCCCGGGAACTTGGTGTATACAGATGAGGCGGCCGCCGTCGGGTATGTTTCGTACGCATTCGATGCCCATGCTGTTGTGGCGCCGTTCGTGCGTTCGGGTGTAGAGACCGGTGCCGTACTGCTTGGTGTCAGCACGACCACGCACGTTGCTGTGGAAGGCCGGAGTGCAAGTACACTCAGTTTCTCTGTGCCACGTGACGTACCTGTCTCGCTCGACAGTGCGCTCGTATTGCCATACCGTGAGACGTACGTGTTAGGGTATGTGCGTGCTGTTGAGTTAGATCCCGAAGATGCATTTAAGCATGTGTTTGTGCGCCCGGCTGTACAACCGTTCGAGCTGCGGTCTGTGCTCGTCGATACGTCTTTCACGTACCCGGACGACACGCTCTTGTACTTGGATGCGGCGCGGGCTACCGGCACACTTGATGTTGTGCCGCCATCAGATATGTAATGTTGTATGACCACACTACAGCTAACGCAACAAGATACCGTTTCCTGGCGTACACGCGTCGTTCGTGTTTGTTTAGGTGTATTGCTCGTACTTGCGGCCTTTCTTCTTGGGCCGGTGCCAGTGTTTGTCGTTGCGTGTGTGTATGGAATACTGTTTAGTGCGTACGAAGTTATTTTGGTAGCGCTCGTGCTTGATGGCCTCTACAGTGTGGTGCAACCAGATGGATGGCTGTTGTATACGGCGACAATTCTCTGTGTACTGGGTGCAGCACGATTCGTGCGTGATCGTTTGGGTGTGTAGGTACACATGTGCCGTATAGTATGTAGTGGGCACTATAAGCTATGTTTAAAAAAAAGTATTCAGTACACAAGCAGCATGAGATCTCCCCGGAGGAGATACTGCTTGATGTGCACAACTTGCCACAACACAACGCCGGGCGTCTTGAGGGGAGGTTGAACCGTGTCATCTCTGAACGAAGTATCGCTATACTTGCATTTCTTGTGCTTGCATCTGTCGTGGTGGTTGTGGGTCGCACCGGGCAGTTGATGGGTCTTGAGCATGCTAAATACGCAGCACTTTCCGAGAATAATCGACTCACGCACGGGCGTATTCTTGCTGAACGTGGGGTTGTGCTTGATCGCAACGGTGTAGAACTCGCGTGGAATATTCCACATGTAGAAGATGGTGCATTCGAAGTGTTTCATGAGCGTTCATACGTGAGGGCGACCGGTAGCGCGCACCTTGTTGGGTACGTTCGTATGCCGGCGCGTGACAGCCACGGAGTGTTATATCGCGAGGGTATTGAGGGTGTTGCCGGGGTCGAGCTTGCATTCGATGACGTACTGCGCGGTGCTGACGGCACCATGATCGTAGAGACGGATGCGCACCAAGACGTGGTCAGTCAGGGCGTGTTGCTGCCGCCGGAGGCCGGCACATCGCTTACCCTCACGATCGATGCGCGATTGCAGGAAGCGTTGCACGAGCATATTCGTGAACTCGCTGAGCAGGTGTCGTTCTCGGGCGGTGCGGGCATACTCATGGACGTCACGACCGGTGAGATTCTTGCTCTGACCAGCTATCCGGAGTACGACCCGCAGGCTGTGGTGTCCGGTGATGCAGAGCGGATCGCATCGTATGCACGTGATACCGCGACCCCGTACCTCAATCGTGCGCTGTCCGGACAGTATACGCCCGGCTCTATTGTGAAGCCGTTCGTTGCTGTAGCAGCCTTGAACGAGGGGGTTGTGCGACCCGATACAAGCTTTGTGTCAACCGGTGCGCTGCGATTGGCGAACCCGTATCATCCGGGGGAGTACTCGGTATTCACCGACTGGCGTGCGCATGGGGTCGTCGACCTCACACGCGCGCTTGCTGTTTCGTCTAATGTGTACTTCTACTATGTTGGTGGAGGTTTTGGCGAGCAGGAAGGGTTAGGGATCGCACGGATAGAGGAGTATATGCGGCGGTTTGGTTTTGGTCTTCCAACCAGTATTGCACTTGAGGGTGAACGGTACGGCACAATACCCTCTCCTCGATGGAAGGAGGAGACTTTTCCGACCGACCCTGTTTGGCGGATTGGCGATACCTACCATACCGCGATTGGTCAGTATGGATTTCAGGTAACACCGTTGCAGGTAGTTCGCGCTGTCGCGGCGTTGGGGAATGGCGGTCGCCTACTCACGCCACGCATTGAGACAGATTATACGCAGTACGGAGCTCGCGAGGTAAACATTCCAGAGCAGTATCTCGCCACTGTCCGGGCCGGTATGCGCGAGGCTGTGCTCGACGGAACCGCGCGCGGTCTTAACGTGCCGTATGTGAACGTTGCGGGTAAGACGGGTACAGCGGAAGTGGGGGTAGGGAAGGATTACGTGCACTCTTGGGCCGTTGGCTTTTATCCATACGAAGAACCACGCTACGCGTTTGCGGTTATGATGGAGCGTGGGCCGCGTGCTAATCTGCTTGGTGGCACGTATGTTATGCGGCAGTTTCTGGATTGGATGCATGAGCACACGCCCGAGTACGTACTGTTCGAGGAGTAATGGTGACGCGATGTACAGTACACGTCGGCAGGTGGCCACTGTGCATAACGGTGTCATTGTTGGCGTCCCGCTCTCGTGCTATACTCTGCCGAACGGATTACTAGCGCACTAGCAATTGGGATGTATGCCCGAAGAGCAATATTTAACACAGGAAAAGTATGATGAGCTCAAAGAGGAGCTTAGTCATTTGACCACGGTGCGTCGAAAAGAAATAGCAGAGAGCCTTGACTATGCCCGTTCTCTGGGTGATCTCTCCGAAAATGCGGAGTACTCGGAGGCGCGGGATCTCCAGGCAGCAACGGAGGAGCGCATTCGATACATTGAAAGTGTCCTTGCTTCGGCGAAGATATTGCAGAAACGAAGGTCGACAACGGTAACGCTGGGCAGCAAGGTTACGATCTGTAAGCAGGGGGAAAGTGAGCCTCATACGTATACCATCGTTGGTTCTGAGGAGACCAACATGCTTGAAAGAAAGCTATCACACCTGTCGCCATTGGGCGAGGCGCTCATGGGTAAGAAAAAAGGGGAAGAGTTCACATTCGAGACTCCGAGCGGTAAGCAGAAGTACACCATTCAAGCGGTGAATTAGCAGGAGGAGTGCGAGTTGCCTCCATTTGCTGTAAACCTGCGCCGTGTGCTACCCAGTGCGCGGTTTTGGTGCCGAGTGCTGCGTACATATGTGTGTGGTGTGGTTCCGTAGTGCCGTACCAGGCGTGATGCCGCCGTCGACAAAACATTCTGCATCACGTTTGTCATTGCAAACAATCTGCCCGTCCACCCAAACGGGCGGGCGACGATTCAGGGTATTACCTAGTGTGATGCGGTGCGTCGCGGCCGGTACAACAAGACGTGTCGCAGTGCTTTAGCGCATTGGCCTTTGTTTGCCTGTTGTCGTTCACAAGGTGGGGTGCGTGGTGTATGGAGTATCTGCGGCTAGCGATTCTTTGTTGGTGTGACACTAAATTCCCGAACTCAATCGGGGCCTGAACACAGGCCATGGGAAGGAACATGGGTGGTGTGCGCAGCAGTGCGCTTGCTGATGCAGAAGAAAATGGTGGAGGCCTGTGTGGCGGTGCCCCTATCAGGTGCGCTTCTTTGCAAATCTGCCACGCCCGGTCTTCTTGGGTTCGCTGAGTATCTCAAGTGCCCGTTCTAGCGTGATTGTGTAAACATCGTCGGTTTTGAGTGAACGAAAATCTTTCTCGTGTACAATGTATGGTCCGAAACGCCCCACGGACGCTGTGATCGGCTCGCTCGTGTCCGGGTGGATGCCGAGCACGCGGGGGAGCGAGAGGTACTTGAGTGCATCTTGAAGGGTTACTTCGTTCGGGTTCTTGTCTTTCGGGATGCTCGCGCGTTTTGGTTTTTCTTTGCGCTTTGCTTTATCTTTTGCTGTTTTTGGGTCGCCGACCTGTACGTACGGGCCGAAGCGTCCTTCGAGTACGAAAATCGGCTCACCGGTTTCAGGGTAGGTGCCGAGAGGTTTGTCCGGCTCAACAACATTGCCTGCTTCGGTGCGTGCACCCTCGCACTCAGGGTAGCGAGCGCAGCTCATGAACTTGCCGCCTCGTCCGAGTTTGTAGACCATGGCGCCACCACAGGTCGGACAGGTAAACTCTTTGGGGGCATCACCGAGGTTCGTGAGCTTTGGGATGTCCTCCTTGTTTGCTATTTCCTTTCGGAACGGCTCGTAGATACCGGCAAGTGTGTCTCGGTACTGCCGTGAGCCCTCTGCAATGTCATCGAGCTCATTTTCCATATCTGCGGTGAATGAGTCGCTGATGTAGTGTGCGAAGTTTTGCTCTAGGAATGACGAGACGACGTCACCGGTGTCGGTTGGCATGAGTGTTTTGCCTTGCTTATCGACGTACCCACGGTCTTGCAAGTTCTTCATGATGCTGGCGTAGGTCGACGGGCGGCCGATGCCACGTTTTTCGAGCTCCTTCACGAGCCCGGCTTCGGTGTAACGGTTTGGTGGGGTTGTTTGGCGTGCATCGCTCTCAATGTTCTTGCAGGTGAGTGTGTCACCTTCGGAAAGCTCCGGAAGAAGCACTTCTTCTCCGCGTGCTGCCGGATCGGCGGTAAGCCACCCATCATGCTTGACACGGGAGCCTGTTACGGCAAAGTCGGGAATGCTGGCATCGGCAATGTTTGCGCGTATCTTTGTCTTAATGAGGCGCGCAGGTTGCATTTGGCTTGCAACGGTGCGAGCCCAAATGAGATTGTATAGGCGTTTTTGCTCGTCCGTATTGCCCGCCTTAAGCTTGTTGGGATGCGTGGGGCGTACCGCTTCGTGTGCTTCTTGTGCGTTCTTGCCCTTACTCTTGAAGTTCTTGGTGTCTACGTACTCGGCGCCGAACATAGTTTTGACCAAGTTCGCAAGATCTTTTTGTGCTGCTTCTGATAGTGTCGGTGAGTCAGTACGCATGTACGTGATGTGACCTGCTTCATAGAGTTTTTGTGCGATAGCCATAGTCCGGCTTGGTGTCATGCCGAGTCGAGTCGATGCAGCCTGCTGGAGGGTGCTTGTCGTAAATGGCGGGTACGGGTTTCGTTTCTGTTCGCTTTCTTCGACCGACATGACATGCCAGTCGCCTGATGTGCCGGCTTGTACGATTCGCGTTGCCTCCTCTTCGGTGCGTGGCTCATCTTTGCATGTGTAGGTTATTGGAGCATTGTTCTTGTGTGCGAGTGCTGCGGTGATGACCCAGTAGTCTTCAGGTATAAATGCGCGAATCTCACGCTCACGCTCCATGAGGATGCGTAGTGCAGGGGACTGCACGCGACCCGCGGAGAGGCCATAGCGCACCTTTTTCCAGATGAGTCCGGACAGATCGTACCCTACAAGGCGATCAAGCACCCGGCGCGCTTCTTGTGCTTTCCGCAGATGCTGATCGATATCGCGTGGATGTTTGAAAGCTTCCTGGACTGCACCCTTAGTGATCTCGTTGAAGGTGACACGCTTGGTTTTGTTTGGTGGCAGCTTAAGGGCTTCCATAAGATGCCAGGCAATCGCCTCTCCTTCTCGATCAGGGTCAGTTGCAAGCACAATCTCGTCTGCTTTCTTGGCCGCCGCACGGAGTTCCGCAAGCACCTTTTCTTTTGTTGCGACGATTTCATAGTTTGGTATATACCCACCGTCGATGTCGATGGCATTCTTGTTCGATTTCGGAAGGTCGCGCACGTGGCCAACTGACGCCTTGACACTGAAGCCCGGGCCGAGATACTTCTCGATTGTTTTTGCTTTGGCAGGCGACTCGACTATTACAAGTGTGGACATACAATATATAGTGTGAATACAAGTATCACATACCCTACCACGACACAAGTCCCATACGCAAAAATGAACGACATCCGATGTCGTTCATTTTGGGCCAATGGTGTTCTTATAAGAACAAAATGTTCACATCTTTGTTTCGCGCCGGTTTGCCGATAGTGCCAACAGATTCTTCTTTGAGGCCGATCTGTGTGCCGTCGGGAGCGAGAGCGCAGAACGTGACCGGTCTGTCGCCAAGCGCCATCCGGACGTAGCGGCGCGTAATGGGGATACGGGAGTACTGCCACTCCAGGGTACTGCCAGTTTTCCAGCAGATGTGCCATGGTTTAGTCCAGCACTGTTCGCCGTTTCGGGTCGTGGCGCGGAGGATCGTGTACGTGCACGAGCCGCCTAGGATGGGTACGTGGAACTGGAAGCGCTTCCAGGCTCGATAGAGTGGTAGTATGCCCACTGCCTTACAGAGACGTGCGATACGCGACAGTGTCCTATATGGTCGCTTGCCGTCATATCGTACTCCAAAGTCAGGGTCTGGAGCAGGATCGAATCTTGCTGCCGGAAGGAGTGGTGCCACTGTCCAGAAGTGCGTTTGCTTCGGGCGTTCCCACACCGTGCCACTTGCAAATAGCGACAGTGGGTACATGAGGCCTACCGCAAACCTTCCGATGGGTGCGAGTGGTTTGATACGCATTGACTTGCTCCACTTGTTGCGTGTTCATCTGTCTACGAGACTCCGTATGGGAGAGTACCCCAAGACGGTATGCAATGCAAAAGACATCGGTACCGGACACATGAACGACATCGGATGTCGTTCATGTAGATTACTCACCCCACCACTCCTTTCCGGGCAGTACGTGTTCGCCGAGGTCCTGCAGCTGTGTACGCACAAGTTTTGCGTAGTTGGGATATACCTCGTCGTAGAGTTCTCTGTCGATAATGGAAGGGAAATTGCGTACGCCTATATAGTCTTGAAAGCTCGACCACTTGTACGCTTGGAGGTGTTCGTATGCCTCTCGAGCATCGTTGATGCTGTACGTGCGCCACGATTCGGCTCCGGGCAGGTAGTCGAGAGGATTGAAGTGTACGTAGTTGAATACGTGTAGGAAGTGACCTTGCTCGGTGACGGGCACCATCTTAGTTTTGCCACGAAAGACAAAGCCTTTCCGGTGATGTTTTTCATTGTGGAACTTTGCGTAGCCAATGTTCACTTTTCGCATAAAGTCATGCACACCGTTTTCTGTTGCGTCTGATAGTAGTAGGTGATAGTGGTCACGCATCAGGCACCATGCGTGCACGTAGACCAGTTGCACATGCGGCCTTTCGACAAATGAACGACATCGGATGTCGTTCATTTTGGGTTTGGTGTAGTGGCGCGTTGTGTTGTTTGCTGCCGCTGGTCTATTGAACTCATACATGTCATGCACGAAGCGCGCATAATCCTGCGAGTCATAATATAAATCCCGCCCTTCGATGCTGTGATTTACTACGTGTACGAGACTCATACTCGTACCATATCACCTAATTACCGGTGTGGAATACTGGAGCTGTGTATATCTGTACACGTGTGATGTTTTCACCAAATACACTACCCTGGGCGTACGCCGCAGGGTATTGGTGACATCAGCGCTGTTGCCTAGTCAAACAGCGCTGATGTTTGACCTGTGTCGCACGCGACACAAAAACTCACTCCATCCACGAGCTTACGCTATGGGGTATTTGTGCGAAATGAACGACATCGGATGTCGTTCATTTGGTGATGGTGGGGACGGTGGTCATGCAGGTGCTTGTGGCGGTGGTGCCGTCACCGTTGAGCTCGATGAAGGATTCTGCGGTGGTGTATGTATTGTTCGGCCGCAGTGTAATCGAGAGTATTGCTCCACAGCGCACAGCGTCGCTAAAGTACTGATCAAAGACAAAGTTGCCGAGCGAGTAGTAGATCCAGCGGCCAGCATACTCTTCTTTGTTCTGCACAACGTGCGGATGCGTTCCCACAACGAGGTCTGCGCCAGCGTCGATAAGCGTATGTGCCAAGGTGACCTGTGTGTCATTCGGGGTTGTGTCGTACTCCTCACCCCAATGCGCAAGGACGACCACGAACGTGCTCGTTGCCTCTGCGCCAATTCGCGTGCGTAGCAGATCTGTATCGTCAGTATGCCACGCGTCATACGCAAACAGGGCAATATTGTGTGTACCGGTCGCGGTGCGCCACGGTGTATAGGGGTCGTCCGGTGCGCCGACATACCCCACACCTGCAATTTCAAGCCAGGTTTTGGTTTGTGTCAGCCCTTCTGTTCCAAAGTTCAGCGTGTGGTTGTTTCCGAGTGTCACCGCGCTCATGCCGGCGTCAGCGAGTGTGGCCGCGACAGACGTTGCGAAAGTGAACTTGTAGTGATTCGGGCCCGGGTCGCGGTAATCCGCAACTGACGCAGAGGTTGTGATTGGGCCTTCAAGGTTACCGAAGACGAGGTCGTGTCTACGTAGTAGAGGTGCAACTCCTGCGAGCACCCCGTCGTACCCATGTACCGTCTCTGCTTTCTCTCTAATGTATCTGTCGAACATGATATCGCCTACGAATGCGATCGTGATGGGGGTTGGTGCAGGGTCGTGGTTTTCAAACCAGTCGTCAGTCCAGGTGGAAAGCGTGTTTGAGGAGAAGGCGAGAAGCACATACAGCGGTGTTGCGACTATCGCGGCGAACGTAGGGGCGTGATGCATAGTATGTATGGTACCAAGCCGGGTGCAGTGCTGACAATTGTTGACGATCTCGTGTGTCTATGGTTAGTTGGTGCTAGGTTTTATCTGTAGGAGCATGTTGTGGGTAGTAAGAAAAACAACCTCAAGCGTCAACCCAGACGTCCGGTTGACACTAGTCCCGAGGATACTGTTCCGATGCCTGAGCGTGTGGCTGTAGGCATTGCCTACGAGTTCGGTATTGCAGACCCTACCATCCATCGGCCGCGGTTACAGGTGCAATCCGATCACAAAAGGTTTGAGTTGGGAGGTGAGCTTAGTTCACGTGATTTGCGTCAGGTGTATGCTGCGTTCGACATGCGTTTCCGTAGTGACAATTGTTCCGCCTCGTCAACACAGGCTCAGGCGGATCGTGTACGGTGTCAAGTGCCGGGGTGTAGGCGCAGCTTTGCATCAACCAAATGGATAGGTAAGATCTCGGTGCGTATCATTGAGATTGATGGGCATACCCTGCGCGGATGGGTGTGCAATGATTGCTGGCAGGCATATCTCACCGCAACAGACGAGGAGTAATCATTCCTGTACACACACCTTGCGAGCACGTTGAGCGCTCGCAAGGTCTTTTATTGACAAATCTACAAGGCGGTGTAGCGTTACAACCAGAATGTTGTACGTTTCAACAAGACGCCACAACAGTGGCAGGAGGCGAACATGTCACGCGTGATAGAGCAGTGCCGTAACCGGTATGTTTCGAGTGTTCTCGAGACGATGACGCTTCGGGAGTACCTTGACCTGTGTGCACGGGACAAAATGGCGTATGCGTCTGTGCACGCCAGGCTTCTTGCGGCAATCGGTGAACCGGAGGTCGTCGATACACACAACGACCCAAGACTGAGCCGCATCTTTCAGAACAGGGTTATTCGTCGGTACCCGGCGTTTGCGGGCTTTTACGGTATGGAGGATGTGATCAACCAAATCGTGAGCTATCTCACCCATGCCGCACAGGGTCTGGAAGAGCGCAAGCAGATCCTGTACCTACTCGGCCCGGCCGGGGGCGGCAAGTCGTCGCTTGCTGATCGGTTGAAGGAGCTCATGCAGCGTGTGCCGTTCTATGCGCTCAAGGGGTCGCCGGTGTTTGAATCGCCACTTGGCTTCTTTTCACCCGAGCGTGACGGGCTGAGCTTAGAAGATGAGTACGGCATTCCTCGCACGTCTCTATACTCGATTATGTCGCCGTGGGCGGTGAAGCGCCTCAGGGAGTATGGAGGTGATGTTACCAAGTTTGAAGTGGTGAAGCTGTGCCCGTCGGTACTTGAGCAAATTGCAATCGCGAAGACCGAGCCGGGCGACGAGAATAACCAGGACATTAGTGCGCTCGTTGGCAAGGTCGACATCCGCATGTTAGAACGTTACGCGCAGAACGATCCGGATGCCTACAGCTACTCCGGCGCCCTCTGTCGTGCAAACCAGGGCCTCATGGAGTTCGTGGAAATGTTCAAAGCACCGCTCAAGGTGCTTCATCCGCTGCTCACAGCGACTCAGGAAGGGAACTACAATGGGACTGAGGGGATTTCCGCGCTGCCGTTTACCGGTATTGTGCTCGCACACAGCAATGAGGCTGAGTGGCAGACCTTTCGCAACAGTACGAGCAACGAAGCATTCCTTGATCGGGTGTGTATGGTGAGGGTGCCGTACTGTCTACGAGCTACTGAAGAGCGGCAGATCTACGAAAAACTGCTACGTGATAGCACGCTTGCGAACGCCCCCTGTGCACCACGCACACTCGACTTGCTTGCAGACTGGGTCGTGTGTACACGACTCAAGGAGCCGGAAGGTGGCACAAGTCTCCTTGCGAAGCTGCATGTGTATGATGGTCGGCGCCTCGAGCGAGAATCAGGAAAGCGTGGTAGGAACGTGCCTTCTATTGGTGACTATCGGGATGAAGCCGGCATTGACGAGGGTATGGAGGGGGTTTCGACTCGCGCTGCGTTCAAGCTGATATCTGTGGTGTTCAACATGGATACGGAGGAGGTGGCTGCTGATCCGGTGCGTCTGTTCGCGGCGATAGAGCAGTTTCTTGCACGTGAGCACTTGATGCCGGAGGTACGGGATCGGTATTTGATGTATCTTAAGCAGTACATCGCACCTCCGTACATCGCGTTTCTTGGTGAGGAGCTTCGGCGCGCATATCTCGAATCATATGCGGAGCAAGGGCAAGATCTATTTGATCGGTATGTCTTGTATGCCGATCACTGGGTGCAGGATGTGCAGTACTGCGATCCCGAGACTGGCGATGTGTTTACGCGCGCAAACCTCAATGCAGAACTGGAGAAAGTGGAGAAGCCTGCGGGTATTTCAAACCCAAAAGAGTTTCGCAATGAGATTGTGCAGTACGTACTTCGGGAGCGACCCAAGTACGGCGGCACAAACCCAGCATGGAACGCGCATGACCGGTTCCGTTCCATCTTCGAAAAGAAGATCTTTGCAACCATGAAGGAGGTGCTTCCCATTGTCTCTTTTGGGCAGCATGCGACTGAAGAGGAGCAGCGCCGGCATGATGGCTTCGTAGAGCGTATGGTTGAACGTGGGTACGCGTCGTCGCGTCAAGTGCGACGCCTGACGGAGTGGTACATTAGAGTGCGACAGGCCATGTGACAGGTTGTAAGCGGGTACCGTACTTCGGTGCCCGCTAATGTGTATCGTCGTTACGTACCTGTTGCCGGGTTGTTCGGTGTATACTGCAGAAGTATGCGCCGTTCATTGTACACCACGAGCACAGAAGCATGGTGCGCCATGCTCAATGCTATCGACTATGCGAAGCGCTCTGTGTATTTGGAGATGTATATTTTTGAAGAGAATGGGAGCGACTACGACTTTGTCTCTGCGCTCGAACGAAAAGCCCGACAGGGTCTCAGGGTGATTGTCATCCTGGACGCATTGGGGAGTATGCGACTTGACCACTCGGTGCGCGAGCGACTCATTGCTGCTGGTGTTGAGGTGATGTTCTATAGTTACTGGCTGCATCGCACGCATCGTAAGATGCTCATTGTAGATGAGCATGTTGCATTTGTTGGTGGGGTCAATATTGGTGCTCGCTTTAAAGACTGGAACGACCTCGTAGTGCGTGTCTCAGGTCGTGTCGCACGAAGCGTGACGCATTCGTTTGTTCGTGCATATCGTGCGTGCGGTGGCACAGATGAGCATCTCACTGCGCGAGCGAAGGAGACGCCGTACCGGCGCACGCGTACGTGGTTTTATGAACATGGTTTGCTCGGGAAACGCTTTACTCTGCGTGAAGAGTACAAGCAGTGTGTAGACAGTGCAGGGAAGTCCGTCGTCATTGTGACACCCTATTTTGTGCCAAGTAAGTGGCTTCTTGCCGCCCTTGGACGCGCGTGCAAGCGGGGTGTACAGGTCGACGTCCTCGTGCCGGTACGGCCTGACCATGCATTTTTCTCCTGGATAAACACGTATTACGCAGCAATGCTTGTGCAGCTTGGAGCACGATTCTACCTTCATCCCAGCATGAATCATGCAAAGGCACTTCTTATCGACGAGCGCCTCGGGCTCGTGGGGTCACAGAATATTGACGCACTCTCTTTTGCTCGAAACGCAGAAGCGGGGGTGTTCTTTGAAGGTGTCACACGTGTTCAAGCACTCAAGTGTGTGATTAATCGGTGGCGTAGTCAGTCCGTACTGTTCCGTGTTGAAGAGCACCGTGTTAGGTGGTACGATCGTGTTCTTGCGCTCCTCGTCACATTGGCGCGTCCTATGTTATGACCCGCTCGAAAATTCTACTTGTTCGCACGGTACTCGTTGCTCTTGTTGGTGCTTGTGTATGTGTGTTCCTTGGATACAGGTGGTACAGCACGCGTGATACGTGTGGTGATATGCTCGATGCACATGCACCTGCTTTGTACGTGGTGCATGCGTTTGAATTGGAACAGGATGCATTCTTGCGGCAAGTGACGGTCGAGGGGCAGTGTCAGTACCGAGGGGTATCGTACAGTACAGCGCGCCACGCAGGTGTACCGTTTGTGAGTTACCGTTCCGGTGTGGGTCCTGAGCAAGCACGGACAACCGCCGTAGCAACTCTCGAACGGTTTGCCGTACCGGCGCTTGTGATGGCAGGTATTGCTGGCAGCCCCGACCAGTTCTTGCCGGTCGGGTCGGTGCTTGTTGCAAAGCAGTGGGGTGATGTGAATGCAACGTACCAGGTTACCGCCACGCCCGCATTGGTGGCACGGGCAGAGCATGCGGGTGCGTTGCCAACGACGTACGGAGTCACCGCTCACAAGTTTGTGGCCAACTCTTCGAAGCTGCCCGCCGGCGCGACACTTGTTGACATGGAGTCTGCTGCGGTGCTTGCCGCTGCGGTGGAGGCCGGTGTGCCAACTGTAGCGATACGTGCAGTGAGCGACCACGTGAATGGCGAGGATACCGCGGCCGACTGGGACCATGCTGCCCAAGAAGCGGCGCTCGTTACACTCGAGTTCATTCGACTTAGTGCCGATGTGCCGTACTAATGCCGGCTCCAACTAAGAATCTATCTACAATCTTCCCCCTCTCCAGAACACCCTAATTTTTGGCTGCAAAACTGCGTCTCGCACTCTCCATATCTCGATATGCATCATGCTCCGACTTGTTTTTCGCACAAAAATAAGGATATTCTGGAGGGGTGCCACGAGATTGCAGACAGGTTCTAAGCACTTGTGCACGAGCTTCCTGTGCGTGGGTGGGCGAACAACAGGCTGGCGCACGAGGCGCGTTGAGCCATGTTGAGCGGTTTGCCCGTGCAGATCGGGCGAAGAGGTGATTACTGTCAAACATGCGCAAGAAACGACGAATGGTTTTGGCGTTGTTAGTATACATGCTGCCTCCTCTGGTATACTGCTCGCATGAGTGCAGGTACTCAAAAGAATAAGACACAGAAAAGCAAGGAGTCTGTTACCGAGTATATAAGAACACTATCTCAGTCCGAGCAGAAGCAGGCCAAGAAGCTCCTGCAGGTTTTTCAGCAGGCGACCGGCATGCAGCCGAGCATGTGGGGCACTATGATCGGGTTTGGTTCGTACCACTACACGTATGCGTCAGGACGAGAAGGCGATATGTTTGCTACCGGCTTTGCGATGCGGAAGAGCGGGCCAACTGTGTATATTATGCCAGGTTACCAAGACTATAGTTCGATTTTGGAAAAGCTTGGGCCACACAAGTTAGGTAAATCTTGTCTATACATAACACGCCTAGAAGATATAGATACGACAGTACTCCAAGATCTTATCCGGGCAGGGCTACAAGATTTGGGACAACAGTATCCGGTCGACAGGACATAGCAAACGCTGGCAAACCCTGGAAGTCGAATCAAACAAACGTACCGTTTGTGCTTTTGTCAAGACAGTGCTCTGTGTGGGTCGCTGTGCATCTACGTACAGGTTTGGTGTTTGGAACGGAGCGTGTGTGCATCTTGAAGGTGGTGCAATACCAGCTGCAGCAAACCGTACCGTACCGGTTAAGCGCTGGATTCTTGCCCGTTTTCTACCCGTCTGTTCGGGCGGGCGGAAGGCCACGAGGATGCTCCCTCGTCGTACGTGCGGATTGTTCGCAATGACGAACATGATGCGGAATGGTCTATCGAAGGTGGTGTTGCTGAGCTGGCTCAGTCTTTCGGGTGCCAGCTGTTGTCATCGCACTTTTTGTAGGATTGCTTCACAGCATTCCATGCCGTGGCGTGTGCCGCTTCTTCTCGACTGTAGTCTTCGCGCCG
>JGI12109J20283_10046235_pt1 | contig 18228 bp, 18 predicted proteins | sample ElkSlonscriptome_12_FD_20283 | JGI IMG/M metagenome (IMG submission 20283)
AGCTCAACTGGATAGAGCGGCGGCGCAAGCCGCTGGATGTGGGTTCGAGTCCCATGTCGTGCTCCACAACGACCTCACACGTCGTGAGCCGAAAGGCACATGCCTGATAAGCATGCCTGGTAGTAACCGCGACCGTCTCCGGCCGTCGCTGTCCCGTCCCCGGACGGCCAGCGGCGGCACCCGCCCGGTGGCCCGCGCGGCGGTGGACGGTGACGACCCGGTCCCGGCCCGGTGGGGATGGGCGTCGGCCAACGGACTTCAGATCCGGGCGCCGCCGTCTGATCCCGGTCCCGTCGGCGATCCGGTCGCCATCGAGGCGTTGCCCGTCGCCGGGCGGGGGAGCGGTCGTCCCCGGGAGAACAAGTAATGATTCTGTTTCGCCGTTTTCTGGTCCGCCAGCACGAGCGTGGCCTGCTGTTCCGGGACGAGGATCTCGTCACCGTGCTGATGCCGGGAAGGCATCGCTTTGTCGATCCCCTGCGCCGCCTGCGGCTGGAGTCCTTCGATCTGCAACGCCCGGAATTCCAGCATCCCCTGACGGACTATCTGCTGGCCGCCCAGCCTTCGCTGGTGGAGCGGCATTTTCTGCGGGTGGAGACCGGCGAGCGGGAACTGGCAGTGATCCGCAAGCACGGCCGCCCGGCGGGGGTGCTGGGGCCGGGCTCGCGGGTGCTGTTCTGGAAGGGCGTGGTGGAGATCGGCGTGGAGAAGGTGGATTTCGCCGCCACCCCGGATATTCCGCTGGAACTGGCCTGGGTGCTGGCCGGACTCGCGCCCGGTGCGCCCTATGCCGATCCCGGCGAGGCGCTGCTCTACCAGATCGTGCCGGAACACCACGTGGGCTTGTTCACGGTGGATGGGCGGGTGACCCGCAGCCTCACGCCCGGCGCCCACGCCTTCTGGCGCTTCCGCCACCGGCTGGCGGTGGAGACCGTGGATACCCGCATTCAGGCGCTGGAGGTGTCGGGCCAGGAGATCCTGTCCCGGGACAAGGTGAGCCTGCGGATCAATCTCTCCGCCACCTACCGGTATCTGGACGTGCTGCGGGTGCGAGCCAATCTGCCCCGTCCCGAGGAGTTTCTCTACCGGGAGTTGCAGTTCGGGCTACGGGCAGCGGTGGGCACCCGCAGCCTGGATCAACTGCTGGAGAGCAAGAACGAGATCGACCGGGCGGTGTTCGAGCACATGCAGGCCCGTACCCGGGATCTGGGGGTGTTGGTGGAGACCGTGGGGGTGAAGGACATCATCCTACCGGGCGAGATGAAGACCCTGCTCACCCAGGTGGTGGAGGCCGAGAAGGTGGCCCAGGCGAACAATATCCGCCGCCGCGAGGAGACCGCCGCCACCCGCTCGCTGTTGAACACTGCCAGGGTCATGGAGGAAAATCCCACGGCGCTGCGCCTGAAGGAGTTGGAGACCCTGGAGCGGTTGACCGAGAAGGTGAACGGCATCACCGTGTACGGCGGGTTAGAGGGGCTCCTGAAGGAGCTGGTGAAGCTCAGGCCGTAGTTCCGCACGCGCCTCACACGATGAACCTCTCGAAGCCCCCGTAGGTTTCCTTCACCGGCCCCCGGGGGAAGCTCAGGATCACCAGCAGCCCGCCCATGACGACGCTGCCCCACATCCCGATGTCGGTGACCCCGCTCAGCAACCACGGCGAAACCATCAACCACAGTCCCAGCGGGATGTTCAGGAACCGCAAAGGCCGGCCCACCTCGGCCAGCGCCGAGATCACGATGGTGATCACCAGACAGCCGACGATATGATCGCTGTTGGCCATGGCGCCACTGTGGTCGAACAGCAGCCGCGTGCACATCAACGCCACGCCGATGGCACCGCAGGTCACCAGGCTCCAGGGATAACCCATGCCGCCCATTACCATTTCTTTCGCCAGCTTTTGCGGCGGGCGCTCGAAGTCGGTCTTCTCGGACAGCTTGCCGCCCTCGTCGGTGTCGCCCATGAAGATCACCTTGAGGAGCGGCTTGCCGGCCCGCTTGCGCCGTTTCAGGAACTGGAAGGTGGCCAGCAACTCGTCGAAGGAGTAGGGAATCTGCCAGAGCATGGCGGCGGCCTGGATCAGGCACAGAAAACACCAGGTTCCCAGCAGCACCGGCTGGATGATGATGAAGGTGATACTGATCCCCCCCAGCGGGATGATCATGAAGCCGAAGAGGATTACCAGCCAGGGCATGGTGCGCCAGCGGGCGCGGCTGCCCAGCACCCCGGTGAGGATCTCCAGCAGGTAGGTGATGGCGCCCACACCCGCATCGGAGATGGGGAACGACTCCGACACCCAGGAGGTGGTGATCTCCTCGGTGCCGTTCTTGCCGTCCCCCGGGGCGCCGCTGAAGAAGGGGTCGAAGGCGCTGGGGATATGTTCCAGTTGATAGGCGGTGAGGTGCCGGGAGATGAAAAATCCCACGCAGGCCAGGATGATGATGGGCAGGCGCTGATCCCAGGTGGAGGGGCTGTAGTCCCAGCCGTCGGGCACGTCCGGGCCGGTCATGCGGGCCATGATGCTCATCCCCGGCGCCGGGCGCACCAGGATCGCGCAGGCGATGATCAAGCCCCCGATGAGGGTGTCGTTCATATAGCCCGCCGCCGTGGGGGCGAGGAAGATCAGCGGTGCGAACAGCAGCCACACCCCCACCGCCGTGTTGGCCCAGCGCGCCCAGCCCATGCGCCAGGACAGCGACAACGCGCTGAACATGATCACCAGCGCCCCGCAGATGATATCGTTCCAGGTCATCCAGACGCTGTCGTAGCCCAGGATCGGTGGTGAGGTGAGCAGCCACAACCCGAAGAACAGATTGAACCAGTGAGCCCACAGGCTTTGCTGGTGCTGGCTGCGGTACAGCGCCTCGTGCTGTTCACGCAGCCGCTGGGGGTTCTCCCCGGAATCGGCCAGATCGTCCAGCCACACCGGGGTGGTGAGCTTATTGGCCTCGTAGAAGGCCACCGGGTCGTTCTTCAAAACCTCCACCATGGTCGGCAGAGTGTCGGCTAGGCTATGGCGAGGTTGCCAGTCCAGTAGCTCCTCGGCCTGCTTGATGTCGATCTCGTAGTGATCGTCGGCGATCTTCACCATGAAGGGCTTGATGAAGGGCTTCTCCCCCTTGTCCAGGGAATCCGGCACCACCTCTTCGAGCCCCGATTGGGCCTGGGCGCCCATCCTGGCGGCAGATTTGGGCATCCGCAGGGTTTCCCATTCCTGGCCGTGGATCAACTCGCCGAGGCGATCCTGTAAGGCGTCGTAGCTCAGCACCTCGGGCTCGCCCACCAGCAGCGGGCACTCGGCGGGCAGGTTTTCGCGGCGGCGCACCAGCCGGTCGAAGACCTTCACCAGATCGTCGATATGGATGAAAGCCTGGCCATGATGGGGGTTGCCGGCGAAGAAATGACTGGTGAGTTCGCGTTCGTAGATGCGCTGGATCTGGTGGGCCAGCAGCGGTGCGCCGCACTGGTCGGTATACATGCCGGCGATGCGCAGCAGCACGTAGGGGATATCCCCGTGTTCGGACTCCACCACCCGCTCGGTGGCCAGCTTCGACTGGGGATAGATCCACTTGGCCTCCAGCGGCCAGTCCTCGGTGATGGGCTCGCCGGGCGCGGTGGGGGCGTGGACCAGCATGGTGCTGGCGTAGACGAAGCGCTCCACGTGGAGATCACTGTCGCGCAGGGCGCGTAGCAAGCGACGGGTGCCCTCCACGTTGATGGCATCGTACAGCGGGCTCTGCTCGCCGCTGAAGTCGTAGTAACCCGCCAGATGGATCACCGTGGCGATGTGGCTGCCATGCTGTGCCTGGACCTCGCGCAGCACCGAGGTCACCGAATCGTCCTCGGTGATATCGAATTCCAGGCAGGGCACCTGGGCGCCCTCGCAACTGACATCCAGTCCCACCACCCGGAAATCGTCCGCCAGCGAGCCTGCCAGCGCCGAGCCGATGGCGCCGTTGGCGCCGGTGATCAGTACCAGGGGTTTCTGGTTCTCGGAGGGTGAGGCGGGTGCGGGTTGTGAGGCATCCACGGGTTAGTTCCGGTATCGGTGGCTGAGTTATCCGGCGGGTTCACGCAGATGCCATGCCAGGGAAATCGGAGGCGAGGGATAACTGGTTGATGAAGCTGAGGAAGTCAAAGGTGGACCGGAGCCCGGACGGGGCTCTGCGCGGTGCTGGCTTGTAAAATCCCCCCCGGGTCGGCAAAGCTTACAAGCGGATCTACGCCTTGATGGCCGCCACCAGTCCGTGAAACAGCGCGGCGTGGGGCGAGTCCGGACCGGCCAGCCATTCCGGGTGCCATTGCACGCCCACCGCGAAGCGCTTGCCCGGAATCTCTATGGCCTCCACCACTCCATCCGGGGCCCGGGCGCCGACCCGCACCTGCCGGCTCACCTGGGTGATGGCCTCGTTGTGTATGGAGTTCACCCGCCACTCGCCGGCCCCGCCCAGTTGGCCTAGCAGGCTGTCCTCGGTCACCGCCACCGTATGCACCGGCGCCTCCGGGAAGGCCGGTTGGCGATGACTGAGACCGCCGTCCTTGCCGAGATCGCCGTGCAGGCGGCAGCCGTGCAGGGCGCCCAGTACCTGCATGCCCGCGCAGATGCCCAGTACCGGGAGATTGCGCTCCAGCGCCGCGTGCAGCAGCGCTATATCGAAATCGGCCCGCGCCGAGCGCACCCCGCCGTAGGGGGTGGCGTGGCCGGGCTCGTACCAGTCCGCCGGGAACGGATAGTCGCCGCCCGGCAGCACCAATCCCTGCACCCGGGCCAGCACAGACTCCAGCAGCGCCGGCAGGTGGGGTATCGCCAGCGGCAGGCCGCCGGCGTCGGTCACGGCGCTGAAGTACCGATCGTTCAGGGCATAGTGGGGATAGCGGGAGTAGTCGTCGGCGCCCTGGACCCAGTCCAGCACGATGCCGATGAGGGGACGGGAGTGGCAGTCTCGGTGCATGGCGAATCGGTCCTATCGTTGACGGTGCAGCGCCCAGGCCCCGGCTGCGGCGAACAGCGCCGGTGGCAGGGCCGCGCCGAGCCAGGGTGGCAGTCCATAGAGTAGCACCACGTTGCCCAGCAGTCGGTTGAGGAGATAAAACCCCAGCCCCAGCAGCGCCCCCACCAGCAAGCGCTGGCCCACCCCGGTGCTGCGCTGGGAGCCGAAGATCAGCGGCATGCCCACGAACAGCATGGTGAGATGGGTGCCCGGCGCCAGCAGCTTGGTCCACAGCGCCAGCCGGTGCTGGGCGGCGTCCAGTTGGTTCTCGCCGAGGTAGCGGATGTAGGTGGCCAGCTCCCTGAGCGACAGATCCTCCGGCTCGGCGGCCAGCACCTCCAGCATGGCCGGGGTGATCACCGAGCGCCACTGGATGCTGGCCAGACTGTCGGCGGTCACCGACACCGGACCCAACTGGCTGCGGCTCACCGCCTCCAGCAGCCAGTCGCCGTCCCGATAGCTGGCCCGGGCGGCGTGGATCACCGCCTGCAAGCGGGACCGCTCGTCCATCTGAAAGATGTAGATATCCCGCAACTGGAGGCCGCTCTCCAGGCCGCGGATATTGATCACATGCTGGCCGTCGCGGGCCCAGAAGCCCTGGCTGCCGCCCACCATGAGCGCCCGTTGCTGGGCCTCGGCCCGCCAGCGCTGGGCCAGCCGCTCGGTCTCCGGGGCAATGAATTCGCCCAGCAGCAACCCCGCCAAGCTCAGCACCAGCCCGGCCTTCAGGGCCGAACCCACCAGCCGCAGCTTGCTCACCCCGGCGGCGCGGAGCACCGTGAGTTCGCTGCCCGCCGCCAGTCCCCCCATGCCCAGCAGTCCGCCCACCAGGAGCGCCATGGGCAGGGTCTCGTAGATGCGCCGGGGCAGGGTGAGGAGCAGATACACCGTGACATCGCCGGTACCGTAGCTGCCCTCGCCCACATCCTGCATCTCCTCCAGCAGATTGAAGAACAGATCCAGCGACAGCATCACCAGCAGCACCACCGCGGTGGTCTGGATCACCGTGATGCCCAGATACCGGTCCAGCAGGCGCATTAGCGGCTTACCCGCCCGACGCCGTAGTGGCGAACCCACAGCGCCACGCCCAGGATCAGCGCCAGCAGATGCACCCACCACAGGCCGATGGGCCACCACAGGGCATCCTTGATCAGCCAGGCCTGGCCCACCTCCAGCAGGTTCATGTAGATGATGTAGATCAACACCGCCGCCACCACCCGCCCGTAGCGCCCGGCCCGGGGCGGCGCCCGGGCCAGCAGCGGGGCGAGTGCCGCCAGCAGCAACAGGCTCACCGGCACCGCGATCCGCGCCTGGATCTCGGCCCACGCGGCCGGTACCGGCGAGCCGACGAGTTGCTCCAGCGGGATGGCCTGGCGGCGCAGTTCCTCGCTGGGTCCCCCGGTGCGGTCCACCCGCACGGTGAGTTCCTCGAAGCGCATGCTCTGGTAATCGCCCTGGCCCGGTACCCCCTCGTAGCGGCGTCCCTCGCCCAGCACCACGTAGCGGGCGTCGGTGTCGGGGTCGATGCGCTGGCGGCCCTCCCGGGCGGTGGTGATGGCCAGCCCCGCCCGGCTGGGGCTGTAGACGAAGATATCCCTGAGCGCTCGGCCCTCCTCGGCCAGCGCCCCCACGTACACCACGAAGCGCCCGCCGGCCACCTCGCGAAATGCCCCCGGGGTGAATATCGACACCTCGGCGGTCTGCTCGGCGCGCTCCTGGAGTTCCTGTTGCAGGGCCATCACCCGCGGCACCACCCACAGCGACAGCCCGCTCATGGCCATGGCCAGCGGCACGGCCAGCAGCAGCACCGGCCGGAACACCGCCCACGGCCCCTGGCCGCTGGCGGCCAGCGCCACCATCTCGCTGTCCCGGTGGAGGCGCCCCAGCGCCAGCATGATGGCCAGCAGCAGGGCCAGCGGCACCATCAGCGCCGCGAAACGGATGGCCTGCAAGCCCAGCAGCAGCAGGATGGCATCCCGCGCCAGTTGCCCGCTCACCGCCAGGTTCAGGTACACCGCCAGCCGGTGACTGAGCACCATGGCCAGCAACACCACCATCACGCCGAGGAAGGTGAGGGTGATCTCCCGCAGCAGATAGCGGTCGATGATGGACAGCATGCTCAACCCCGCGCTCCGCTGGGAACCCCTGACATTGGACTACACTCCATGGTTAATCCGAAATATGGTTAATCCGAAATATGGTTAATCCGCATGTACGACAATCGGGAGCGACGGATGGAATACACGGCGACAAGTGGCAATCCAGAGAAACAACGCACCGACTGCCTGGTGCTGGGCGTGTTCGAGTCCGGCCAGTTGTCGGCGTCCGCCGAACAGCTGGACAGGGCCAGCGAGGGACTGGTGGTGCGGCTGGTGAAGCGCGGCGACATCACCGGCAAGCCGGGCCAGACCCTGCTGCTGCCGGAAGTGACCGGCCTGTCCTGCGAGCGGCTGCTGCTGGTGGGATGCGGGGCCGCCGACAAACTCGACGACAAGGGCTACGCCAGGGTGGTGAACGCCGTGGTGGGTGTCCTCAAGGGCACCGCCGCCAAAAACGCCACGCTGTACCTGCCGGAACTGCCGGTGAAGGACCGGGACGTACAGTGGCTGAGCCGTTACGCCGTGCAACTGATTGAGGCCGCCCTGTACCGTTTCGATGAGCTAAAGAGCAAGGCCGAGGAAGCCACCGCTCCCGCGCTGGCGAAAATTATACTCGGTGTGAGCGGACGCAAGGAACAGAATGCCGCCGAGGCCGGTATCAAGGAAGGTCAGGCCATCGGCGCCGGCGTGGGTTTCGCCAGGGATCTCGGCAACCGCCCGGGCAATATCTGCACCCCTAGCTATCTGGCCGAGCAGGCGAAAGCGCTGGGCAAGGAATACAGCAAGCTCCTCAAGGTCAAGGTGCTGGATGAGAAGGAGATGAGCAAGCTCGGTATGGGCGCGCTGCTGGCGGTGGCCCGGGGCAGCGAGCAGCCGCCGCAGTTCATCATCATGGAGTACAAAAACGCCCCCGACAAGAAACAGAAACCCGTGGTGCTGGTGGGCAAGGGCGTGACCTTCGACTCCGGCGGTATCTCCATCAAGCCATCAAGCGCCATGGACGAGATGAAATACGACATGGGGGGGGCTGCCAGCGTGTTCGGCACCTTCCGCACCCTGGTGGAACTGGCGCTGCCGCTGAACGTGGTGGGCCTGATCCCCACCGTGGAGAACATGCCCGACGGGCGCGCCACCAAGCCCGGCGATATCGTCACCAGCCTGTCCGGGCAGACCGTGGAGATCCTCAACACCGACGCCGAGGGCCGGCTGATCCTCTGCGAAGCCCTCACCTACAGCGAGCGTTTCGAGCCCGAGGTGGTGGTGGACATGGCCACCCTCACCGGCGCCTGCATGGTGGCGCTGGGCCGGGTGGTCCACGGGTTGTTCAGTCCCGATCCGCAGCTTGCCCAGGAACTGCTGGCCGCCGGCACCACCGCCGCCGACCGGGCCTGGGAGTTGCCCGTGTGGGAGGATTACCAGGAGGGGCTGGACAGTAACTTCGCCGACATGGCCAACGTGGGGGATCGCTACGGCGGCGCCATCACCGCTGCCTGTTTTCTGGCCCGGTTCGCCCGCAAGCTCAGCTGGGCGCACCTGGATATCGCCGGCACCGCCTGGACCAGCGGCAAGAACAAGGGCGCCACCGGGCGGCCGGTGCCCATGCTCACTCAGTTTCTGCTGAACCGGGTGAAGGGCTGAAGGGGCGCCCGTGCGGGTGGATTTCTACATCCTGCCCGATAACGCCCCCCAGGGACGGCTGCTGCTGGCCTGTCGGCTGGCGGAGCGGGCCTACCGGGAGGGGCTGACGGCGTATATCCACGCCGCCAGCCCCGAGGAGGCCGATATCCTGGACGATCTGCTGTGGACCTTCCGGGAGCAGAGCTTCGTGCCCCACGCCCGCTGTCCGGCGGGCGCCGACGATCCCTCGCCGATCCTCATCGGCAGCGGTGGGGATTGCGCGCCCTTGCAGATGCTGATTAACCTGGATCGGGAGATTCCGCCGTTCGTGGATGATTTCGAGCGGGTGGCGGAGGTGGTGGATCAGCAACCGGATGTATTGCAGGCCTCGCGGGTGCGGTTCCGGGGCTACCGGGAGCGGGGGGTGGAACCCACCACCCACAAGCTCTGAGTCGGCGCTGTCAGCGCTCCGCCCCCGGCAACCGCAACACCGCCCGCACCCCGCCCAGCGGCGCCCGCTCAAGGCTCAGTTCGCCGTCGTAGAGCTGGGCGATATCGGCGACGATGGACAGCCCCAGCCCCGAGCCCGGGGTGCGCTCGTCGAAGCGCTTGCCCCGTTGCAGGGCGGCGGCCGCCTGGATCTCGTCGAGCCCCGTGCCGTCGTCGTCCACTCCCACCCACAGGGCGCCGTCGCGCATCTGCGCCCACACCCGCACCTCGCCCCTGGCCCATTTACAGGCGTTCTCCAGCAGATTACCCAGCATCTCCTCCAGATCCTGGGACTCACCCTGGAACACCAGGGTGGGCGGGATCAAAATCGAGAAGCGCAGTTGCCGGTGGGCAAAGGCCCGGCTCAGGGTATCCACCACCTCCGCCACCAGCGGGCGCAGCACGGTGCGCGAGCCCACCAGCCGGTTGGCCGATACCGCCGCCCGGCTCAGGTGCCAGTCGATCAGCCGGCGCATCTGCTGGACCTGCTCGCCCAGTTGCCGGGCGCGGGGATGGTCCACCTCGCGGGCGTCGGCCAGCAGCAGGGTGAGGGGCGTTTTCAGGGCATGGGCGAGATTACCCACATGGGTGCGGGCCCGGCGCACCACCTCGGCGTTGTGGTCCAGCACCTGGTTCAATGCCTCGGTGAGGGGCGCGATCTCCCGGGGATAGTCGCTGGCCAGACGTTGATGATGGCCGCTCTGGATGGCTGCCAGATCCCGCCGTAGCTGGCGCAGCGGTCGCAGGCCCACCCGCACCTGGATCAGCACCAGCAGCAGCACGCTCAGTCCCAGCAGCACCAGCGCCACCTTCAGGAGCGTCTGGAAGGATTGCACCTCGGCGTCGATATCCTCGGTGACGGCGGCCACCGTCACATGCAGCCGCGCCACCCGGCCTGGCAACAGGATATCCTGCTCGGCCACCCGTAGCCACTGATCGCGGGGACCATCGATGCTCCTGTGCAACACCTGGCCGATATCGTGCTCATGACGGTGGTAGGGCAACGCCAGATCCCAGAGGCTCCGAGAGGTGAGCAGTGGCCCATCGGTATCGGCTACTTGCCAGTACCAGCCCGAATAGACCTGCTCGAAACGGGGGTCCCCCAGGGGACGGGACAGGGTCAGGGCGCCGTCGTCGGCGGTTTCCAGGGAGGCGATCAGCGCCTGCAGGAGGGCGGTGAGCTTACGGTCGAAGACCTCCGTCACCGCTTCCTGAAAACCCCGGTTCAGCACCACCCCTTGCAGGGTCAGGGCCAGCACCAGCCAGCCCAGGGTCAGCGCCACCAGGCGTTTGACCAGGGAGCGGGAATTCACTGTCCGCCATCCACCAGCCGGAAGCCCTGTCCCCGCACGGTCTCGATGAGGTCACTGCCGAGCTTGCGTCGCAGCCGCCCGATCAGTACGTCCAGCACATTGGAGTCCGGATCCAGATCCCGCTCGTAGACATGCTCGATGAACTCGGTCCGGGAGATCACCTTGCCTGGGTGGTGAAGCAGATAGCTCAGGATCCGGAACTCCTGGTTGGTGAGACTCACCGGCTGGCCCCGGAGCCTGACCTCGTTGCTGCGGGTGTCCAGGCTGAGTTCACCGCAGCGCAGTTCCGGCGAGGCCCGGCCGGCGGCGCGGCGGATCAGCGCCTGCACCCTGAGCACCACCTCGCCCAGCTCGAAGGGTTTGGTGAGATAATCGTCGGCGCCCGCGTGGAAGCCGGCGCGCTTCTCCGACCAGCGGCCCCGGGCGGTGAGGATCAGCACCGGTATGTCCAGATTATCCTCCCGCCAGCCGGTGAGTACCGATAATCCATCCCGCTGCGGCAGGCCCAGATCCAGCACCACCGCGTCGTAGCTCTCGGTGCGGGCCAGGAAGTCCGCCTCGTCGCCGTCGTGGGCCATATCGCAGGCAAACCCGCTGCCTTGCAGGATCTCCCGCACCCGGGATGCCAGTTCCCGGTCGTCCTCCACCACCAGCACTCTCATCGACCCATCTCGTCGGGTTCGCGGCGGGCCTCGACGATGCCCCGACCGCGCACTTCCAGAAATTCCCCGGAGGCGGCGTCGAAGCTGAAATCCAGCACCTCGCCGGTGGGAGACAGCCACTCCACCTGGTAGATCAGCGCGCCCTGTTGCTCTTCCAGTTCCACGTCGATGGTCTGGCCGTGGTAATAACGCTCCAGCCATTCCAGCACCGGGGTGAGGGGCATGATGTCGCCCCGCCGCATGGCCTCGCGCACCCGTGACGAGGCGGCGCCGGTGAGGGGTAGTAGGCTCAGGCAGAGCAGCATGATGAGGGCGGGTCGGATGTTCATCCCAGGAATGTTTTCAGATGATCGCTAAACACCGTATGAACGGGCAGTTCAGACCCCGGTCAGGGGAACCACGCTAGCATGGAAAATGATATGGCAAAACAACCCACGGGAGGCGACACCCATGAACCAGGGGCAATCCGCGCGGATTTTCGGGATCTTCTGCATGGCGTTGTGGCCATTGCTGGTCATGGCCGATACGCCCATCGCCGATCTACGCCCGCCGCAACTGGTGCGCATCAGCGGCGTGGTGCAGCAACTGCACGACGACGACGGATTCTACCTTACCGATTCCAGCGGTCGGGTACTGGTGGAGACCGGTCCACCCTGGTATCAGCCGATGCCGGTGCAGGTGGGCGAGCGGATCACCGTGCTCGGGTTGCTGGACGACGAGGATTTCGACGCCTACCGCATCCTCTGGGAGGATGGCCGGGAACTGGCGATCCGCCCCGAGCAGGGGCCGCCGCCGTGGGCGGGTGGGCGACGGCGCTGGGAGAACCGGCGGCAGACCCGGGTGCAGATTCCGGAAAATGAACTCCAGAGCCGGGTTCAGAATTTGCTCGACGGTTTCGGCTACACCGAGGTGGGCGATATCGACCATCGCGAGGGACGCTGGGTGGTGGCCGCCACCTCCCCCGAGGCCATGCCGGTGGAAGTTTATCTGGATCGGCGGACCCTGGCGGTGGTGCGGGAACGGCGCCGCTGAGTCGATTGCCGGCCTCATTCCCGCAACGCCCGCTCCAGGCGCGGATACCAGGCTCCCAGGGTGAGTGCCCGCACCACCATGAATACCATATAGGCCAGCCACAGCCCGTGGTTGCCGAGCCACGGCATCAGCAGCCAGGCCGCGCCGAGAAAGCACACCAGCGACAGCAGCATGCTGTTACGCATCTCCACCGGCTGGGTGGCGCCGATGAAGATCCCGTCCAGCTGAAAGCTCCACACCGACAGGATGGGTGAGATCAGCAACCAGGGCAGGAACGCCACGGCAGTCTCCCGCACCTCGGGAATCCCGGTCATCCAGCCGATGAAGATCTTCCCGAGGCCGGCATAGATTCCGGTGAACACGAGCGCCGTGACCAGCGCCCAGACGGTGGTGACCCGCACCGCCGCCCGGAACGGCGCCCGCCGCCCGCTGCCGAAGGCGCTGCCCGCCAGCGCCTCGGCGGCGTGGGCAAACCCGTCCAGCCCGTGGGCAAGGAAGTGCTGGAGGTGCATGAGGATGGCGTTGGCCGCCAGCACCACCTCGCCGAAGCGGGTGCCCGCCGCCAGGAACGCGTAATTGGTGAGGATGGCGAACAGGGTGCGCAGGAAAATATTCACGTTCACCATCGCCAGCGCCCGGATCCGCTCGGGCTCCAGCAGGTGATTCAACCCGCCCCCCGGATCCCGCCGTCGCAGCCAGCGGAGCATACTCCACAGCCCCGCCCCGGCGGCCAGATACTCCGCCAGCACCGAGGCCAGCGCCACGCCCTCGACGCCCCAGCCAAGGCCCAGCACGAACCAGAAATTCAGCGCGATGTTGCTGCCGTTCAGCAACAGTTGCAGGCCCAGCGCCGCGCCGCTGCGGTGAGTGCCGATGAGACAGCCCAGCAGCGCGTGGTTGACGAGCGTGGCCGGTCCGCTCCAGATCCGCACGTGGAAATAATCCGCCGCCAGGGAGAGCAACCCGGCGTCGCTGCTGAGCCAAACAAACCCCAGCCAGCGGATGGGCGACTGCAAGGCCACCAGCGCGAGGCCGAAGATCAACCCCAGCAACAGCGCCCGCAGCAGGGTGGTGCGCACCTCGGTCATATCGTCCGCGCCGTAAGCCTGGGCCACGAAGCCGGTGGTGCCCATGCGCAGAAACCCGAAGCCCCAGAACAGGAAGCTGAACAGCACCGAGCCGGTGGCCACCGCGCCGATGTAGACCGGGTCCGACAGGTGGCCCACCACGGCGGTGTCCACTGCCCCCACCAGCGGCACCGACATATTGGAGATGATGATGGGAAAGGCCAGCCGCCAGACCCGGGCGTGCCAGGCGTGGGGGGTGGTGGGCAGGAGGGAGGAGGTGGACATGGGTGAAGGAGGATGAATGTCGGGGCAGGGGCGTGGCCGGGGACGGCTCAGCGCCGTATCCGGACCTGGCCCGGGGCGATGACAGTGAATCGACCCATCATCCCGGCGCCGTGATCGTCAATGGCCCGGGTCACCATCCGCGCCTTGGCGGCCGCGGTCAATCCCGCCAATCTGATGAACAACACACCGGCATTGATGCGCTGTTGTCGGTAAACCAGTTCACCGAAATCCTTATCCCCGGTGAGCAGCAGGGCGCCGTGGCGATTGGCCTGCGCGAGCACCTCGTCGTCGCCGATACCCGGTGTCATCTCCGTCACGTACCAGATCTCATGGCCCGCGTCGCGTAGTTGTTCGACGATGCCGTCGTCGATATTCTCATCGGCGAGGATTCTCACCGGTCGGTGGTGTCGTCGATGGCATGAACCGTCGTTGCCTTCATGGATTCGGCCGCATAGGCGAGCGCCGCCCGGATCGCCTCCGCGTCGAGACGCGGATGCGCGGCCAGGATCTGCTCGACGGTCTCGCCCGCCGCCAGTCGCTCCAGCAGGGATTCCACGGTGATCCGGGTGCCGGTGATGACCGGTTTGCCCAGCATGATGGCCGGATCCACGGTGATAGGGGGTCTGTCCATCAGAGTCCTCGGTTGCGCGCCAACGCGACCGGCATGGTGGCGTGGGCACAAAATGCCTGTCGGTATCGGGGACATTCTAGCACCGGCAAATCACCGGGGGTTGCCTCGAAGTCGGCGGTCATCGTCCTATACTCATCCCACATTCGAACCTGGACCGAAGCCATGACCGACACCCCCCTTGCCCAGCGCACCGCCCTCATCATCGGCGCCGCCACCGGCATCGGCCGGGCAATTGCCGAGATCTTCGCCCACGCCGGCGCCGCCGTGGTGTGCGCCGATCTGGACTCCCCCGGCGCCAGCGCCACCGCCGACGGCATCCGCCAGCACGGCGGGCGGGCCGAGGCGCTGGCCTGCGACGTGACCCGGACCGTCGAGGTGGAATCGGCGGTGAGCGGCGCCGAGGCTCTGTTCGGCGGGCTGGATTGTCTGGTCTACGCGGCGGCCGCCGACGATCCCACCGGTACGGTGCTGGAGATCACACCGGAAACCTTCGAGCGGATTCTGGCGGTGAATCTCACCGGCGCCTTCCTCGCCGCGCGGGCGGCGATCCCGGCCATGCAGCGCCGGGGCGGGGGCAATATCATCTTCATCGCCTCGCAACTGGCCCATGTGGCCAGTCCCGGGCGGCCCGGCTACTGCGCCTCCAAGGGAGGTATGCTGCAACTGGCCAAGGTGCTGGCGGTGGATCATGCCGCCGATAAGATCCGCGTCAACACCCTGTCCCCGGCGGGAGTGGCCACGGTGCGGCTGGAGCGGCGCTACGGCAGTCTGGACAACGCCCGTGCGGTGATGGATGCCAAGCATCCGCTGGGGCGCATCGCCGAGCCGGTGGAGGTGGCCCGGGCGGCGCTGTTTCTGGCCACCGGCGAGTCGAGTTTCATGACCGGCACGGATCTGTTGCTGGATGGGGGTTATTGCGCGGTGTGAGGGTGCGCCTGGACAGGGGGCCGGGGAGCGGCTACATCCTTGCGGGTGATCCTCACCGGTAGACAACGTCCATGGAATTCGATCCCGACCGCGACGGCATGCGCCCGCCGCCGCTGACCCGCAACTGCTACAACGCGCTGGTGATGCCCCGGCCCATCGGCTGGATCAGCACCCTGAGCCCGGTGGGCGTGGTGAACCTCGCGCCCTACAGCTTCTTCAACTCGGTGTCCGGCGACCCGCCGTGTGTGATGTTCTGCGCCAACGGTTCCCACCGGGAGGGGGGCAGAAAGGACAGCGTGGTGAACGCCGAGGCCACCGGCGAGTTCGTGTTCAACCTCTGCACCTATGATCTGCGCGAGCGGATGGTGGCCACCGCCGCCCATTTGCCCCGCAGCGTGGATGAGATGGCCGCCGCCGGACTCGCCGCCGCCCCCTCGGTGAAGGTGAGGCCGCCCCGGGTGGCGGCGAGTCCCATTCATCTGGAATGCCGGTATCTTCAGACCGTGCAATTGCCCACCGGGCCGGGAGGCACCGAGAATTACACGGTGTTCGGGCGGGTGGTGCAGGTGCATATCAGCGACGCGGTGCTCACCGACGGGATGGTGGATGTGCGCAAGCTCCGGCCGCTGGCGCGGTTGGGGTACCTGGATTATGCGGTGATCGATGAGGTGTTCCGGATGGCGCGGCCGGATTGAGGTTGTCCATGATCGAGCATCGGTTGATGTAACCCGGAAACGAACCGCTATAGATACCCAGATGCAGCTTCGGCTTCCAGAACGGCCGGAACAACTCGATCTTGGGGCAGCGATCCATCACCACCTTGAGGCCCGCATCCTTGGCGATCCGCGCCGCCTCTTGCGCACGCCGATCTGACCCCAGAGCACTTTTGCGCCGATCTCCACCGCCTCCCGGGCGATCTGCGGCAACTCCTCGGAGCGGCGAAACACCTGCACCATATCCACCGGGCGGTCGATGGCGTGCAGTGAGGGGTACACCGGGAGATCGCGGATCGTTTCCCCGGCCAGCGCCGGGTTCACTGGGATCATGTCGTAACCCGTCTCGTGCAGCACCCGCAGCACGCCATATGAGAATTTGGTGCGATTGGCGCTCGCCCCCACCATGGCGATGGTTTTCACCGATTTCAGGATGTTTTGCAGGTATTCCTCGGGGTAATCCTCGTCGTGATTCATGTAGGTGGTCATGGGTCCGGCTCCAGGGGTGTGGCGATGTTGGGCTTCAACTCGTGGGGGGCGAAGGCCCAGCACTTGTAGCCTCTGATGGTGGGTTTCGTCGCAACGTTCCTCACCCACCCTACGAGCACAATGCCCGGTTCCAAACGCCACAGTTCAAATGAGACGCGATTTAGCGAAGCAACCCAGCAAACTATCAATAGTGAGCCGGAACGCCTGGAGCGACGGCCACTGGGTATAGTGGCCGGAACCGGATAGAATCCTTTCCCGCTGACCGCTTTCCGCACCCGCCGGCCGGATTCCAGACATGGTCAGGTGATGTCGGTTTTCCTGGTCGTTGGGTGGCGCGCAGGGCGATCGCTACTCCGCCATTGCCGGATACTTCCATCGGAAGACGGCCATGGCCATCCATATCATCCAGCTCAAAAGGGAGGTGGCGAGACCGATGGCCCCACTGTGCCCGGCACGCCTTACCATTGCGGCCGGGCAGGGGTGCGAGGTCTCGCGCAAGATCGATGAAGCCAGTACATCATGCAGCGTGTTTTTCATCCCACGGGTCCATCAAGCTATCGTTCACCGGGCCACTTGACGGCATTCCCCTCGCCGCCGTGTTGTTCACCGCTGTCCTGCTGGGCGGATGTGGCGGGGGTGACGGATCGGATGACGACGGCGACGGGGATGCCACCGACGGTCCCAGCGCGGCTTACCGGCTGCTGCATCAGGATATTCTCATCAACGCCGATCTCTGGCGCGATACCCCGCAGATCCTCTCGGCGTCCTACGCCTTCGAGGGCATTATCGGCGTGGACGACAACGAGGAGGCGGTGCGCGCCGCCGGTGGCACCTGGAATCAGGCGGTCTGCACCTCCGGCGCGGAGCCCGATGTGCGGGCCCTGACCTCCAGCCCCACGCCCCAGGGCGTCGCCGCCACCTTCGGCTATCCGGTCTACGAGAACGACGCCCTGCCGGTGGTGTTCAGCTGGCCGCTACTGCCCAGTACCCTGGATCCCACCGATTTTCGACTGACTCTCAACACCGGCGAGCGGGTATTCCCCAACGTGGCCTCCATCAGCCCGAATCTGGAGTACAACGAGCGCCATGTGGCGGTGATCTTCGGGGAGTTCGGCAACCGCCTGCCACCCGGCGCGGACGGCGCGGTGTATCCCACGGGTGTGGAGATCGTGGAGGACGATACGCCGCTGATGCTGGTGGGTCCCGACGGCCCGGTGAGCGCGGTGGGGCTGACCTGGACCGGTGGACACGGCTATGTCAGCGGTCCCACGCTGGTGGGCGCCAAGCTGAGCCATCTGAACACCATGGGCGAGGGCGCGCCAGCACTGTTCGCGGGGCAACTGCCCAACGACGGCGCCACCCTGTATGGACCCGAGGCCCGCTACCGGCTGCGGGTGTACACCAGCGGCGGGTTTTCGGCGGATGGGGTGCGTAGCGTGCTGCCCGACGAGTTCTCCCGCTTCTTCCGCCTGCATGTGAGCACCGCCAGCGGCGGCGTGGAATGGTTGACCCAGACCGGGGTGGACTACGTACTGGAGATGGGCCGCATCAGGATTCTCGGTCTGGCGGATCTGGGCCTGCCCGCCGGTACCGTGACCGGCGATGATCCCCCGGTGGCCTATGACGACTGCTACATCGAGGACCACGACAACTACATCGACATCGTCCTCGCGGGCGACGAGGCCGCCATGCGCCGCATCACCCATGTGGAGATCCCGGCCGACGGGGTCTACAGCGCCTTCTACAATCCGGGCGGACCGGGCAACGATCCGACCCCCGGGGTGACCTACACCGCCCCCGGACCGGCGGATCTGGAACCGGTGATCATGGCGCTGGACGATCCCATGACGGTGACTTACGGCGCGGTGCCGGAGACGCATCCCTGAGATATGGCTCGACGGGATGTCGGGCGTCCA
>JGI12109J20283_10341115_pt1 | contig 18228 bp, 15 predicted proteins | sample ElkSlonscriptome_12_FD_20283 | JGI IMG/M metagenome (IMG submission 20283)
CGATGGTCGAAGGCTAATCCTGAAACTCAACCCCATTTGGCTGGGTGCTCGCCCGCTGGTTCAGCATGATTTGGAAATCGAGCGTCAAGAGTTGGACAAACTTGAGCTCAATCTGGAGCTGGAAACGGACCTGGAGCCGGATCTGGAAGCAATTTCGGTTCAATGCCATTGAGCACAGATCGGCAGATGCTGGCCAAGCGGGCAAAGTTGATCAAGGCACTGCGCACGTTTCTGGATCAGCGCGGCATCATTGAAGTTCAAACACCAGTGATCACCCGATCCGGCATTACCGATCTCAATATCGAAAGCGTCAAACTCAGCGCTGATCTCGGCTACTTGCGCACCTCGCCGGAATACGCCCATAAGCAATTGCTGGCCAGAGGAGTGGGTGATATTTACGAAATCGGCCCCGTGTTTCGAGCCGAAGAAGCAGGGCATCTACATCGAACCGAATTTACCCTACTTGAATGGTACCGGCTAAAAACGGACTGGAAGGCGTTGGCTCAGGAAGCGATTGATTTGTGCCAGCATGCACTGCGGGCACTGGGACACCCCGCTCAATCAGAGCAGTGGCGCGACTGGTCATCGTGCTTTACTCAGGCCAACTTGCCCGACCCTCTGGCCGCCGACGATTGCGAAATTATCCAGGCAACCCAAGATTTGCCTGATGATTGCGATCGGGAGATGCGGCTGGACTGGCTGTTCTCATCTCAGATCCAGCGCAACCTGCCCGAGCATGGCCTGACCATCGTCTACGGCTACCCGGCCGCTCAAGCTGCACTCGCCAAGCTCGATCCCAGTGATGCGAGGAAATCCTTGCGCTTCGAGCTGTTCTGCGGCAGCCTTGAGCTGGCCAATGGTTATCAGGAGCTGACCGACTGGCGCGAGCAGCTCAAACGATTTGAAAACGACAATCGCCGACGGCAAGCGCTCGGCCGCCATTCCATGCCGATCGATCAGGAACTTGTTGCCGCACTCAAGCGTGGCCTGCCAGAGTGCGCCGGCATCGCCTTGGGCGTTGATCGACTCGCAATGAAGGCGCTCGAAGTAACCGATATTGCTGAGGTTCGCAGCTTCTGAACTTAACAGGCGGCCCGCAAGCTTTCGCGAGGAATTAGATCAAATAGCCGAGCATTGACTCTTAGCCGAGCCTTAGTGCTAATTGCACGGATCAAGCCAACAGTCGCTCGCGCGTTGAATAAGTACCTCAAACCGATCAGCAAGAGTCAGCCGATTGGGATAATAGAGCCGCGCTATGTCAGCGTTTTCAAGCTCGAGCAAGCGATCATTGGCGTCCAGCAGCTGCAAATCAGTCAGACTGGGTGGCAACGCGTTGATGGAACGAAACTGATAAGGGTTTCTTGATGATCGATCAAGCGTTTTCCTAATACCGCTTTCATCCCGTTTGGGCAGATCTTCAGCGGTTGTCGGGCGCAGACCCACCGGGTAGCCGAACAGAAGACTGCCATTAATGTATTCAACGGCCAGCACGCTGATAGGACGAGTTCGGGCTAATACCTGGTCGCTTACGCTGTCGACTTGATCCAAATTAACGAATTGGCGCACGCTGGTTCCGCGCTCTGCATCTAATACAACCAACTCATCAACCGGACGCGGCCAAAGCGGCAACAAAACGTGCCGTGCAGGCATCAAAGAAACGAGTACTATAAGCCCCAGAATGATGGGCGCAAGACAGCACTGCTGGACCCAGTACATCGTGGGGCTGGACATCATCTCGAAAATATAGCACGGTATAGTTGATAGGCGAGGACAACCGTGTACCAACGACGTTTCAATACGATTGAGCAACAACGACAAGGGGGTGTGAGAACGAATTAAATTCAAATAAACAGGCGATATCAAATCGCTGGAGCATGCGTGTATGAGTGATACAACCAACATTCGACCGGCACGAACTGCCGAACTTCCAACGCTGGCGAAATTGATTGCCACTCAACTGCCCGATATGATGGCCGCTCAGAAACGTCCCGGGACGATTGAAAGCCACCTCGCACGACTAATTCCCGATCAATCGCTCATTATCGCTACCGCAGATAACCGTCTCACCGGCCTGACTGCCGTCGACCTTGACAACTGCCAGGTACTGGCCTGTTATCTGGATCCTGCCACTGCGTCTCCCGAAACCCCGCGTCGTCTTTTTCGAGCCGCTGAACGTCTCGCCTTGAGTTATGGCGCTCGCCGATTATTTTGTACCGCAAAAACCCGCGTGAGTGGCTTCATGGCGGGGCTAGGCTACGAGGCGGTTGAAAAAGATGAGGCTGCCGAGACAAGCCATGCTGGGCCCGCTCCGAGTGAAGGCTTGATGGTCAAAAATCTGCTTGTCAAGGCGCGACCAGAACTCAAGGCACTGCTTGCGCGGCTTGATGAATTTGGATTGCCGCATGACTACGGCATCAGCCGCCGCATGCCGATCATTCCTGAGGCCTCAACACTCGTTCCGATTGGCCGCGATATTTTTGAACGCGATCAGCGTCTGACGCCGTCCGCTGCGACCGCCTGGAATCGCATGCGGGCCGCTGCCGCTGGACGAGGCGTCGAACTGCAGCTCGTATCGGCCTTTCGCACCGTCAGCTATCAAACCAATCTGGTCCAGCGCAAGCTTGATGAGGGACAATCCATTCATAAGATCCTGTCAGTGACGGCCGCACCAGGCTACAGCGAACATCACAGCGGGCGCGCCATCGATTTAACCTGCCCCGGACAAACCCCGTTGGAAGAAGAATTCGCTGAATCTACTGCGTATCGTTGGCTGAAGTCCAACGCTGGCGTTTACGGATTCAAAGAGAGCTACCCTCGCAATAACAGGCACCGGGTGCAATGGGAACCTTGGCACTGGTGTTATCACCACCGCCCGGGCCGCTAGCGTAGGTCTGACCAGTGCCTTTGCGGTCAGGACTTTTTAACTTCTGAATAAGCGTCCAGCGCTCGCTCTCGCGTGCGCTTCAAATCCACGTCTCTGGAGACATAGCCATCGCCTTGACTGGCCGCGACGTCTGGTTGATGGACTTTGGCGCCTGTAATTCCTCTCAGCTCAGGACACCAGCGACGTACATAGTCGCCTTGCGGGTCAAATTTTTCGCCCTGCAACACCGGATTGAAAATTCGAAAGTAAGGCGCCGCATCGGCACCGCATCCGGCCGTCCACTGCCAGCCTTGGGTGTTGCTGCCGAGATCAGCATCAACGAGCGTATTCCAGAACCACTTTGCACCTTCCTGCCAGGGGATCAGCAGATTCTTGGTCAGATACGAACCCACAATCATGCGCACACGGTTGTGCATCCAGCCGGTCTGCCAAAGCTCACGCATGCCGGCATCGACCATTGGTACGCCGGTGCGCCCGCGCTGCCAGGCGGCCAAATCATCTTGATAATCAGCGCGATCGCGCCACGGGAAGTTTTCAAATTTCTCTTTGAGGGGTTGATCCGGTATGTGCTTGAAGTGATACAGCAAATAACTCGAATATTCGCGCCAGGCTATCTCGCTCAAATAGGATAAACGCCCTTCTCCATCGGGCACCTCACCTGCTTCATTCAACGCCAACGCGATCTGACGTGGAGAAATTTCTCCAAAGTGCAAATGCGGTGACATTCTTGACGTTCCATGACGATCAGGACGGTCACGCATGGAATCATAATCAGTGACCGCATCGTCGATAAAGTGATCGAGTTTGCGTCTCGCGGCCAGTTCACCAGGCTCCCAGCGTTCGGAAAACCGATCGGCCCAATCGCGATCAGGCAGTAGATCAAGATCGCTTAAAGACACACTGGCCGGCCAGCGCCCTGGCGCGTTCAGCTCGCGCGGTTCAGGACAGCGATCAACAGACCGCCAGCGCTTCTGCATCTGTTTCCAATAGGGTGTGAAAACCAAATACGGCGTGTCATCGTCCTTCAAGATTTCCCACGGCTCAAACAACAGACGGCTATTAAAACTTTTGACCGTTAAGCCATCGCCATCACCGGTCAACGCCTCCTTGATGCCCTTGTCGCGCTCTATGATCTGTGGCTCATACAAGCGATTCCACACCACGGCATCAGCGTGGCAGGCATTGATCATTCTTGATAATTCAGACTGAATTTGCCCTTGCGCCAGGATCAAGCGACTGCCCCGATCATGAAGCCGGTTCGTTAAATCATCCAGCGAGTGATGCAGCCACCAGCGCGAAGCGGCACCGGGGGGCCAGGGTTGCTCTGATTCCGGGTCCCAGATGAAAACTGGTACCACTTGGTCAAAGTTATTTCGCGCGTAATCCAGCGCTGGGTTATCGGCCAGTCGAAGGTCGCGCCGAAACCAAACAATTGCAGTTGATGTCATGATTTTACTTTGAATTTGGAGCCGTCAAGATCAGGTGAGCGTGGCGGCAAATAGGCACTGTTGAGCCGAATTTAAGGTAGCATTAAGTGTCGTAAAAATTCTTTTAAAGCCTTGGAGAGTAAAAATCATGAGTGCTGAACTTCTTAAAACGCTCGCACGAAATTTTGACCAGGATGCGATCGCCAATCTCGGACAGCAAATAGGAGCACCTCAAGACAAGACCCATAGCGCGATTAACGCCGCGCTTCCGGTGTTGGTTGGTATGTTGGCTAAAAACAATCAGTCGCAGTCGGGCCATGAATCCTTGGCGCGCGCCGTTGAAAAAGATCACGACGGGTCTATTCTTGATCAACTGGGTGGTTTCTTGGCTCAGGGCGAAACCAGCATGGGCGAGAAAATTCTGGGCCATGTTTTTGGTGCCGACAAGGCCCCGGCCGAAGCAGGTCTGGCCAAAGAAACCGGGCTGGATAGCGGCCAGATCGGCAAAATGATGGCGCTCCTGGCACCGGTGGTCATGGGTGCTTTAGGTCAGCAGGCACGCGCTTCCAGCGGCAGCACCTCAGGCAGCATCGGTGATCTTCTTCAGGGCTCAATGGGCGATCTGCTTTCAGGCAGCAGCGGTCGGGCCGGCGGCAACGTATTGGGTGAGCTTCTAGGCGGCCGCGGCGGTGACCTGGGTGGTCTGGCTGAGGTTGGCAGCAGCATCCTGGGCAGCCTGTTCAAGAAATAATAACGACTCAATTTTCTGAACTGGTTTTTTCCGGCCTAGCTTGCTCCGACGCGGCGCTTCATCCGCGCCTCGTCGGAGCGCTTCGCTCGAAGTTCATCGAAATAACCTGCTTCTATACCGGTCACGTATTGACCGCTGAAACACGAGCTGTCAAAACCATCGATGGCCTTGTTCTTTCCGCGCACTGCTTTTTCCAGCGCGTCAAGGTCTTGATAAATCAGGCGGTCTGCTCCAATCGCAGCACATACTTCATCTTCGCTGCGACCTGATGCGATGAGTTCATCGGCCGATGGCATGTCGATGCCGTACACATTCGGGTAGCGCACGGGTGGAGACGCCGATGCGAAGTAAACCTTCTTGGCGCCGGCGTCGCGAGCAATCTGGATTATTTGCCGGGAGGTGGTGCCTCGCACGATGGAGTCATCAACCAAGAGCACGTTTTTCTTGTTGAATTCAAGTGGAATGGTATTCAGCTTGCGGCGCACCGAGCGAGCCCGCTCTTCTTGCCCTGGCATGATAAAGGTTCGCCCGATATAGCGGTTTTTGATCAAACCTTCCCGGTATTTGACACCCAGCATATGAGCCAGCGGCAGGCAGGCTGTCCGACTGGTGTCGGGCACCGGAATAACCGCATCGATATCGTGATCGGGCCAGATTCGGAGAATCTTTTTGGCCAGCGCTTCACCCATTCTCAGGCGCACTTTATAGACCGATAAATCGTCAATCATCGAATCCGGTCTGGCGAAATACACGTATTCAAACAAACACGGCGTATGGGGCTTGGCTTCCGGGCTGATATGACGATGAAGCTGGCCTTTCATATCGATCAACACCGCCTCGCCGGGGGCCAGATCCGAGATCAGCTCAAACCCTAGAATATTCAGGACCACCGATTCCGAAGCGATGATGTATTCCGCACCGTCGGCTGTTTGTCGCCGGCCCAAAACGACCGGACGAATCCCGTGTGGGTCGCGAAAGCCGAGCAGTCCCAGGCCGGCCACCAGAGTCACGGCCGCATATCCGCCACGACAGCGTCGATGAACATCGTCGACTGCGGCAAACAATTGCTCAGGCGTTGCCGCCCCGGCGTCTCGACTGGCCATGCCGTGAGCGAGACAGTTGAGCAGAACCTCAGAATCAGATTCGGTATTGATATGCCGTCGATCTTGATCAAAAAGCTCAGCACTGAGCACGTCTGAGTTGATCAGATTGCCGTTGTGGCCGAGAGCAATCCCGAACGGTGAGTTTACGTACATGGGCTGTGCTTCGTCCGGGCGGTCGCAGCCTGCCGTTGGGTAACGGACGTGGGCAATGCCGACATCACCGGTCAAACCGGCCATTGACTCTGCGTCGAAAACATCGCTGACCAGCCCCATACCGCGCTCGGATCGCATTCGGCCACGATCCAGGGTCGTCATGCCTGCGGCATCCTGCCCGCGATGCTGCAAAATCGTCATGGCGTCGTAGAGACGAGCTGCCACCGGGACCTGACCAAAAATTCCAACAATTCCACACATGATGTTTCTCGATTTTCTCCGCGATTTAACGATCGGCTCGGGTCTGTTCAGGAACTTCAGCTTGAACTGGCGCATCATCTCCCGCTGGCATCGAGTCGGGTATCTGCGACTGCAGCGACTCCGGGAATTGTTCGACAGCCCACACGGCCGTGCGCTCAAAATGAGGCAGCAGCTCCGATGTCTGCCACCAGGGATCATCGGGAAACGGGGTAAAGCGTGCAACAATCACCACCGCCAACACGATGGCGAGGCCTCGCAACAGGCCGAAAATTGCGCCCAACAGACGATCAGTGCCGCTTAAGCCGGTGCTGGAGACGAGCTTGCCAAGCAAAAAATTACACAGCGCACCGACTACCAGAACGGCAATAAATATCCCGACAAACGCAATAATAATTCGCGCGGACGGCATTTCAATCCACGGCGTCATTTCCAGCGCCAGGGGGCCCGATGCTCGCAGCGCCAAATAGCCTGCAGCAATCCAGGTCAACAGCGAAAAAGCTTCACGAACAAAGCCGCGAAACAGGCTGACTAGCATCGAGATCAAGCCAATGGCCAGTATGGCCAGATCGGCCCCATTCATGGGTGGGACACCACCAGTCCGTCGATGCCGTCTTCTTCAGTCATGCGCGCCAGCCGTTCAACGGCTTGATCTCGAGTCCCAAGCGGTCCGACTCTGACTCGCCATATGGTGCGCGAACCCGCCATATCCTGGTGGACAAAGGCATCGAAACCCTGCCCTTGCAGCTGACCGAGCAAGCGCACGGCATTATTGCGGCTGGCAAATGACCCGACCTGCACCGCAAAACCCGAACTTTGATCGCGCTCGGGCATATCAGTCAAGCTCGACCCCACGATCACCGGCTCCATGTCTGAGAGGGTCTGACGAATCTGACTGAGCGCGCGCTCGGCATCGCTGCGATCGGCATAGGGTCCGGTTCGCACTCGATGGAGTTCGGAGGGGCCGCGCACCAGCAAGTCAATACTTGCGACGTGACCCAAGCGCGTCAGTCGATCAAGCAGCGACTCTGCATTCTGGCGTGCGCTGAAGCTGGCCACCTGCACTTCAAATCCACGCGTTTCGTTGGCAGGCTCGGGTGCTTCTACCGCACCAACAGATGTTGGAGACGTTGCGGATTCACCGGCTGCAGTTTGAGCCGGTTCTGAGTTGGTCGCCGTCGAATCAGGGTCAGAAGGCTCAGCGTCCGGCGAGCCGGATTCAATGGAATCAGCATCAGCGACGACGTCATCCTGGATAGTACGCCTTTCGGGAGCAGACTCGATACGAGGTGGTTCAATTCTGGTCTCACCCGGCGCATCACGCAGCATATCGGGCGAATTCCCTTCGGAGGCAAGCGATGAATCACGCGAATCATCAGTATCGGATCGACTCTGGGTCGGGTCCAGCGGAAGACGTCGCACCGGCGCTCGATTATCTGGCGGACTGGGCAGGTCGATGCTCAGCTCGCGGCTGCCCGCATCCGGTGCCGGCCCTTCGAACAGCATTGGTACGAAGATGACTGCCAGAGCAATCAATATCGAAGCGCCGATCAGGCGCTGCTTAAGCACTTTGTCCATGACAGCGACATTCAGTGAGAGTCAAAAAACGGCCAGGCTTCGGCCACTGTACGGAACGAACCAAAAACAACAATCCGTCCCTCTGCCCCAGCCAGCGATTCTGCGCGCGCCAGCGCGAGACCCAGTGATTCTACCGTGTTGACGCGCCCGGTGACAGCGGCATCCATCAGCAATTCAGCGATCTCATCGGTCGGTCGGGCACGATCACTGTCCAGCGGTGCCAGCAGCCAGTCATCGAAACTCGTCCGCAATGCACGGCCTATACCAACCACATCCTTATCTGCAAGCGCCGCAAACACCGCGATGGTAGTCGAAAAGGGAATCTCGCTCAAATAATGGGCTAAAGCACGTGCGGCGGCAGGATTGTGAGCGACATCAAGCAAGATCTCTGGCGCTCTACTCACTACTTGCAGGCGGCCAGTAACGCGCGCAGAGCTCAGACCCTGAGCAATTGCTTTCGCAGACATCGGCAGGCGTGAGCGTAGTAAAACCGCAGCCATTGCCGCGGCGGCTGCGTTAGATTGCTGCCAGGACCCTGCCAATTCAGGCAGCGGCAAGCGCATGCGCTGGTCGTTCCAGTACAGATCAAAGGAGTCTCCGTGGCGGCGCGAACGATACTCCTGACCGCTGCGCCATAAAACGGCGCCGCTATCCTGCAAGACCTGATCCAGACCGGCGGGCGGACGCGTTTCAGCCAGGACCAAGGCCCGTTCAGGGCGGGCAATGCCGACTTTTTCGCGACCGACATCCAGGCGTGTCGGGCCCAGCCATTCGGTGTGATCCAGTCCGATTGAGGTAATTACCGCCACATCCGGATCAAGCACGTTGACCGCGTCCAATCGACCGCCCAGACCCACTTCAAGCACCCAGAGATCGACTTCAGCATGCTCGGCCAGCACAAAACCTGCCAGCGTGGTGTGCTCGAAATAGCTTAAATGCGCATCTTCTCGAGCTTCTTCTACCAAGTCCAGAGCATCGATGATCAGGTTGTCTGCAGCCTGCTGACCGTTAATTCTGAAGCGCTCTGCGAATTCAATCAAATGCGGCGAGGTGTAGGCAAAGGTGCGATAACCTGCAGCCAACGCGCTGGCTTCCAGAAAAGCCACCGTCGATCCTTTGCCATTGGTGCCGCCAATGGTCACAATGGTGCGGTTTTCAGAGTTCAGATCAAGGCGTTGATATACTTGGCGGACTCGATCAAGCCCGAGTTTAATTTGCGACTGTGGCGCGCGCTGCTCAAGCCGAGCCAGCCATGAAACAAGTGAGGAGCTGAGGGCACGATCGCCCATGCATTAAGTTTTATCTGTGCCGGGATCGTTGGAATCATTCGTATTGCTGAGGGTATCGCCATCCTCGGCCGCATCCGAAGAGGAGCCAGCCGCTTGCGATTCGCTGGTTTCTGGACGATTGCCCTCCAAAGCATTGCCTTCCAAATCCTTGTTATGCGAACGGTCGGCTTCTGACCGATCATTTTCAGCGTGATCTGTCCCGGCTTGCTCGGCTTGACCATCATTCAATGACGCAGAGGATGGCAATATTGCCGGGTCTGATTCACCATCGAGATTTCTATCAAGCAGTTCGCCTTCCCGGAGTGCCTGACGGTGACTGAGCATCATGCCCAGTAACGCATGGATACGCTGCCGGAGCTCGCGCCGATCGACAATCTGGTCAATAGCGCCTTTTTCCAGAAGAAATTCTGAGCGCTGGAAGCCTTCAGGCAGGGTTTCACGCACGGTTTGTTCGATCACGCGTGGTCCGGCAAAACCAATCAACGCATTGGGTTCTGCCAAGTTTATATCGCCTAACATTCCAAGACTTGCTGACACGCCGCCGGTTGTCGGATGGGTCAATACGCAAATATAGGGCAAACCGCGTTCGGCCATCCGAGCCAGGCCGGCTGAGGTCCGAGCCATCTGCATCAGCGAAAACAAGCCTTCCTGCATGCGTGCCCCTCCCGAGGCGGCGAAACAAACCAGTGGTAGATCAGCCTCCAGGCATTCGTGAACCGCAACCATGAAACGCTCGCCGACCACCGAACCCATGGAGCCGCCCATAAAGCGGAAATCAAACGCGCAGCTGACCACATCCAAGCCGCGAAGCTGGCCGCGCATGACAATCAATGCGTCAGACTCACCGGTGGCTCTCTGGGCTGCGTTCAATCGATCCCGATATTTTTTGCTGTCGCGGAATCTTAACGGATCAATAGGGTGATAGTCCGTGCCTAACTCAACCTGCTCGCCCTCATCAAGAAAGGCCTTCAGCCGGGCCCGCCCGGTCAAGCTCATATGAAAATCGCATTTCGGGCAGACCTGCAGGCTGCGCTCCAACTCGGGCTGATAGAGCACGGCATCGCAGACTTTGCATTTGGTCCACAGCCCGTCTGGAACTTTACGCGTCGTGCCGCCTTCAGTTCGAATCCGAGCCGGCATTAATTTCTGAAACCAGCTCATCGCGCGGCCGCTGTTGCTTGTTGATTGGACGCTGTCGCGTCCATGGCTGAGCGTACTGGCCCTAAATAATCAAGAACGGTGGCGACAGCCGATTGCGTTGTTTCACAACGATCCAAGCGATCAACCAATGCTGACCCGATCACTACGGCGTCGGCCACTTGCGCGACCGCAGCGGCCTGCTCAGGCTCTCGTATTCCAAATCCTACGGCAACCGGCAGGTCCACACAGGCGCGCACTTTTTCAACCATCGGCCCAAGGCTATCGATATCGAGACTGGCCGCTCCCGTCACGCCCTTGATCGAGACGTAATAGACAAAACCGCCAGCAAGTCGGGCCGCGTGACCGAGGCGCTTGTCGTTGGTCGTGGGTGCAATCAGAAAGATTTGATGCAAGCCCTGTTTACTGAGTAATCCGCGCAGTTCATCGGCTTCATCCGCAGGACAGTCAACGATCAAAAGCGCATCGACTCCGGCCTCGGCGGCTTCTCGCGCGAAGCGCTCGTTCCCCCGCCGCTCGATTGGGTTTGTATAGCCCATCAATATTAGCGGCGTGCTGGTATCGCGTTGTCGAAACTTGCGAACCATATCGAGCACTTCATCAAGGTGAGTACCGTTTTCCAGCGCCTTGGCACAGGCATTTTGAATCACGGGACCGTCGGCCATTACATCAGAAAACGGCATGCCAAGCTCAAGCAAGTCGGCGCCCGCGTCCACCGCCGCGTGCAGAATGTCCACGCTAGCATCGGGTTGTGGATGACCGGCGGTTACATAGGGCACAAGGGCACAGCGACCAGCGCTTTTAAGCTCTTGAAATCGTTGGTCAATGCGGTTCAAAATTCAATCCCCTCCAAATCGGCTACGGTGTGAATATCTTTATCACCGCGCCCGGACAGGTTGATCAACACGACGTCGTCCCGGGGCATTTCTGCCGCCATCTGCATCCCGTAGGCGATCGCATGCGCCGTCTCAAGCGCAGGCATGATGCCCTCAGTTCGGGTCAAACGATGGAAAGCCGCCAGCGCCTGATCATCGTTTATGCCGACATATTTTGCCCGTCCGATATCTTTCAGCCAGGCATGTTCGGGTCCAACACCCGGATAATCCAGGCCGGCGGATACCGAATGGGTATGCCGAATCTGTCCGTCGTCGTCGTCCAACAAGTAGGTGCGACTACCGTGCAAAACGCCAACCCGACCTGCGCACAGGCTGGCGGCATGTTCCTCGCCAGACAGGCCGCGACCGGCGGCTTCCACGCCAATCATGTCGACGTTTTTGTCGTCAATAAAAGGATGGAACAGGCCAATGGCGTTTGAGCCTCCACCGACACAAGCCACCAGTGCTTTCGGTAACTTGCCGTACTGCTCGATCATTTGCGATCGCGCTTCACGGCCAACAATAGCGTTGAAGTCTCGAACCATCGCCGGATACGGGTGCGGACCAGCAACGGTGCCTAAAATGTAAAAAGTATCGTCAACGTTGGTCACCCAGTCTCGCATTGCCTCATTCAAGGCATCTTTCAAAGTCCGGGAACCGGCGGTTACGCTGACCACCTCTGCGCCGAGCAGTTTCATGCGGTAAACATTGATCGCCTGACGACGGACATCATCAGCTCCCATGTAAACCACACAGTCCATCCCCAGTCTGGCTGCAACCGTGGCTGATGCCACGCCGTGTTGACCAGCTCCAGTTTCAGCGATGACCCGCTTTTTGCCCATCGCGCGCGCCAGTAAACCTTGACCGATGGTGTTATTGATCTTGTGCGCACCGGTGTGGTTGAGGTCTTCACGTTTGAAGACAATCCTCGCGCCGCCAATTTCCGAGCTCAGGCGCTCGGCCTCATACAGCGGCGATGGTCGACCGACAAAGTGAGCCAGATCACGATCCAACTCGGCCAGAAAATCAGGGTCTTTCAGGTAAGTGCGCCAGGCTTGATCGAGCTCTTCCAGAGCCGGCATGAGCGTTTCAGACACGAAACGTCCGCCGAAGATACCGAAGTGCCCGCCCAAATCTGGAACTTGAGATTCGGGCACGAGTTCGAGTGCTGGATCAGCCATTGATATTTACCTCGTTAACTGCGTTGATAAAAGCTTTCATAAGACTATCACTCTTGATGCCTGGGTTGGACTCCACGCCGCTGGAAACATCGACCGCCTGCGGCCTGGCGATTCGACACGCCTCGGCAACGTTTTCGGGGCTCAAGCCACCGGCCAAAATCAAAGGTCGCGGGAGATCAGGAATCGCCGACCAGTCAAACACTTCGCCGCTACCGCCCATCTGCCTTCCTGCATGCGTATCCAGAAGAATCGCATCGGCTCCTGCATAACATTTGAAAGTATCTGAGTCGCTGCTACTGAGCGCCAGCGCCTTGATCCACGGCCGGTCGAACTGGGCACAAAATTCAGAGCTTTCACTCCCATGGAATTGCAGCACGTCAATTGGCACATTTTCCAGCACTCGCTCGACCTCTGCCGCGCCGGAATTCATAAACAATCCAACTCGGGTGATGAACGGTGGCAAGGCTCTAGCTATGGCCCTTGCCTGATCGGACTCCACAACTCGCGGGCTTTTCTTTACAAACACCAGCCCGAGCGCATTGACGCCAGCCTGAGCTGCTGCCACTGCGTCATCGATTCGAGTAATGCCGCAAATTTTGGTCCGAATCATCTTGAATCAAGCTGCCGTTATGTTCATTTTGAAACTCTGCTCATTCCAGAACCTCGGACCCTCAGTCTGATGTCCTAATGTTGTGGTCAGACTCAAATCGTCTGAAAAGCCACTTCTTCACGGATTGGCAAGTCAGGAAAGTCCGGATAATAGGGATACATAAACGTCAAACCGTTAGGCGGTGCGGTGATTCCTGCTTTGGCTCGATCTTTCTTTGCCAAGACTTCACCAATCCAGCTGACGGGCCTTCGGTGTTCTCCCACAGCGATCAGCGATCCGGTGATGTTACGCACCATATGATAGACGAAGGCGTTGGCTTCGATGTCAATCCAGACTTCACTTCCGCGACGACAGACAGTCACTGAATGAACGGTCTTGATCGGCGACTTGGCCTGGCAGTGCTGACCGCGAAAACTGCTGAAGTCATGCTGACCAAGCAGGGCCTGCGCCGCAGAGTGCATGCGTTCAGCGTCCAGCGGTTTGCGAAACCAGGCGACCCGCCCGATATCGATTGCCGGACGCACCCAGCGATTCAGAATTCGATAGCGATAACTGCGGCGGGCCGCCGAAAAACGTGCATGGAAACTGTCCGATACAGGCTTGGCCCAAAGCAGGCTGGCACCCTCATGCAGCCGAGCATTAGCGCCCAGAACCCAGTCACGTTCATCGCGCTCGGCATAGCTTTCAAAATGAATCACTTGGCAACGCCCATGTACGCCAGTGTCGGTACGACCGGCGCAGTGCAGCGTAACTGAATGATCGGCGACTTTGCCCAGCGCATCCTCGACGCAGGCCTGCACGGTCGGCCATTCGCGCTGACGCTGCCAACCGTAGAACCGCGCTCCGTCGTATTCAACTCCGGCGGCTATCCGCACGGCACGTTTTGAATTCGCGCCAGTATCAGGCTTTAAATTCTGGATCAGAGCTTGTCGAGAAGTTTTTGGGCCTGCTTCCGCTTGGCCCGAGAACCTCCGCTGATAATTTCATCTAGCAGGGTGCGGGCCGAGTCTCGGTCATCCATTGAAATATAGGCTTGAGCCAAATCCAGTTTGACCTCGGCGTCATCATCGCTCAATTCGGGCTCGGATTCGTCATCATCATCGGCCGATTCATCATCAACTGGCTCGATATTTTCTTCTTCGCTACCATCTCGTTCTGATTCAACGTCGCCAGGATCAAGAATCGACGGCTCATCCTCGTCGCTGTCGATCACATCATCACCTTCGGCCAGAAAAGCTTCGAGCTCGCGATCACCCATATCTTCGAAGTCGATCTCGCCAGAAACAAGTTCAAGGGTGTCGTCGGCGCGCACCGTGCCGGCCTCGTCAGAATCGTCAGCATCTGTGTCACCTTCAGATGCTTCATTCAGAGCAGCCAGTTCATCCCGGTCCATTCGGAGCGTATCATTTGACCCGGATTGCGATGACAGATCCAGGGTATCGGTCGGGCTTGATGCATCTTCATCGTCTTCATCGTGATCTTCTTCTGAATCGCCAGCTGAATCTCTGGCTGAATCCGCATCGGATTCCAGATCAGACTCGTCGTCTGAGTTGATGTCGCTGGCAAGATCATCGTCCAGATCACCGACAGTGACGGTTTCATCATCGTCGCCCAGGCTGTCGATGCTGCTGAACTCGAAATCAAGGTCGAGGTCGTCACTGTTTCCAGAGGCCTCAAGGGCCGGATGCTCTGGATCATCGTCTGTCAGCACAGAGTCAACATCGTCGAAATCAGCAGTGCCCGATTCTTCTTCCATCAGCTCTGAAAGTTCTGTGGAATCTCTTTCAGCGTCTAGCTTGTCGTCTTCTGTCTCGTCACCGGCATCCTCTTCAAGACGATCCGACAATGCGGCCAAATCCAGCTCGTCATCGCCTATAACGATGGTATCGTCGGCTGAATCAGCGTCCTCACTTTCAACCTCCGAGCGTGGTGAATCATCGTCAGAATCGACCTCGGCAAAGAAATCGTCAACCGCCTCTTCTTCCACATTGACTGTATCTTCGAGCTCAATATCTTCTTCCGGTCCATCACGTTCTGGATCATCGAAATCAATTTCTGCTTCGTTGTCAGGCTTGTCCAGAATCCCCAGCATTTCACGGGTTTGCTCATCAAGCCCTTCGTCGGTGTCATCCTCGGCGAGCCCGGTTTCGTTGGGTGTGAGCAGCGGATGGTCGGGCGCATTCAACACGGCCAGATTCAGGGCCTGCTGCCAGCGCGGATCGTTGTCGTCGTCGACGACTGAATACATGTCGTCGAGCGCATCTGCGAACTGATCACTGTGGTCCCCATCGGCCCCACCAAGTGCGGCAAGCAATCCGAGGTGCGCGTCCAGATCGTCCGGGTTTTCTGCAACGCGCTGACGAGCCGCATCAACCTCGATCGCTGGCTCTGAAGGTCCTGATGACTCTGCATCATTGCCGCGCAGTTTTTTGACCACAAACACAATGGCAGCTACAAGAACGATGGCGAGGCCGACCAGAACAGTCCAAAGCCAAGCGGACCAGCTTTGATCGCCGCTGGTCCGAGTCACTGGCATAGAGGCTGCTGGCTCCTCCATCGCTTCGTCGTCAGCAATCTGATCAGATGCCATTTGATCAGTCGGGATGTCCTGATCAGTTGTGATGCCGCCATCCGCGTCGAGCGCTTCGTCTGCCAGCGGATCAACGCCGCTATCGATCCGATCAGATTGCTCTTCACCAAGTCCGAGCTCATCTTCCAGATTATTGAAGAATTCATCAACTTCGTCGACAGCATCGTCGGTCTCATCAGCGAGTGCTTGCGCTTGATCCGCCATTTGCGCTTCCAGCTCACGTGCTTCTCGCGCCTCTCTCAGGCGCGATTCGAGGGTTGCCAGATCTTCATTAGCGACGGCCAGACCGGCCAGGTCGCGCGCTTCAATGGCGTCGCGGATGTCCTCGACTTGTCGGTACAAATCGTCGTTGTCCAAACCCTCCGCCTGGATTTGGTCTTCCAGCTCGGCCAGTCGCGCGGTGGCTTCATCTATTTCATCTTCCGACACGGCCGGCACGTCATCGACACTTTCACCTTCGGGCGGCACCACTTCAAGTCGGTAGTTGGTGTCATCAATTTGCTCGTCGAGTGCATCAGAGGGCTGCGAATCAGTATCTGCCGTAACCTCCGGCACCGCGTCATCGCTGATTACAGGAACGTCGTTGGCAACGATTCCTGGCTCCCATGCACGCATTTGACTGCGCATGCGACGCTCGGCCTCACTGGCATCAATACCGGCAATGTCATCGCTGCTCGGCATCATCAGCATGGCGTCACGACGCAACTGGTTGACGTTGTTATCAATAAACGCCTGTGGATTCTGATCAAGGATCGCCAGCATGACCTGATTCATTGTCAGACCCGTGCTGGGCCGCCAAGCAGCTGCGATACTCCACAAAGTCTGGCCTGCCTCGACCGGCCCAACCTCGCGACTGTTAGGAGTCGTTGCCTGAGCTGCAGCCACGGCTTCTCGCGCAGGTTCTGGAGTGACCTGCGGTTGCTGCACTAAAGCCGAGCTTGCTTCAGATTCTTCTATTGAGTCTGACGGTGTCGCAATTGGCTCTGGATCACTTGCGCGTGGCGCAGCCGGTCGCGCCGCAGGAGGCGATGTGCTTTCAACTGGCGCTGGTTGCTGTTGTGAAACTTCTGGCTCAGATGAGGGTGCAGAGGTAGTTTCTGGCGTTGAGGTCGCATCAGCCGCATCGTCAACGCGACGAATCGGTGGTGCCACTGGCATCGTGGGTGGATCCAAAAATAGTGTGTACTCGCGCAACACGCGGCCGCTGGACCAACGCGCATCAACCAACACCTGAACTACTGGATCGACCACTTCCTGATTGGACGTTACTCGAATCTGCGGCGGATCCGTGCGACGGTCAACGTTGACTGTCAAGCCCAATGCGAGGGCCGTAGAGGGCACGCCGAGACGTTCGTAATCAGCGGCCACGGCCGGTGCAACGGTCAAGGAATCCAGCGAACCGCCGTCCGGCTCAACCAAGCGAATGGTGACGTCTAGAGGCTGACCTAAATAGGAATCGACGCGAGCCTCACCCAAGCCAAGTGCCCGAAGACCGTCGGCGGGAAACAGCGCGATGACGGCAATGAGAACCGCCGCCGAAAGAAATTTAACCATTGATGAACGCATTGTCCCAGGCACCCTCTAAAAGATAACTTTTTGCGCAACTTTCTTACGCGAATTCAAGCGAGTATACCAATGTCTTCATAAAATTAGAAACCACCGAATACAGTTGCCGCAAACGGCCAGTTCCATACGCTTGCTATTTACCCTCGATCTCTGCTTGATCGACAATTAGTCCGCACCAACAAGACGCTCAGCAATTTGCACCGCGTTCAACGCTGCACCTTTTCGAATATTGTCAGAAACCACCCAAAAATCAATCCCGTTAGGGTGACTTAGATCACGCCGCAGGCGCGCGACCCATACGTCATCATTGCCGGCTGCGTCTTCCAAAGGAGTCACCAGCGCCTGATCATCAACCAGCTGCAGGCCAGGTGCATTGGCCAAAACCGATTTGATTTCATCAATTTCAATAAAATCAGTAGTTTCCAGATGAATCGCTTCGCCATGACCAATAAAAACCGGCACCCTAACGGCGGTTGCGTTAACCGCAATAGCATCGGAGTTCAGAATTCGACGCGTTTCATTGTGCATCTTCATTTCTTCGCGGGTATATCCGTTGGGCTCCAACTGATCAATCGCCGGGATCAGATTGAACGCAATCGGATGCTCGAACACCTCAGGCTCAGGCTCGCGGAAATTAAAGCGATCAGCGCACTGCCGACCCAGCTCTTCCATCGCCTTGCGGCCAGCGCCTGAAACAGATTGATAGGTCGCGACATTGATTCGCGATACACCGACAGCCCGATGAATGGGTGCGACGGCCAACAGCATCTGAATGGTGGAACAGTTCGGGTTGGCAATAATCCCC
>JGI12109J20283_10727257_pt1 | contig 18221 bp, 19 predicted proteins | sample ElkSlonscriptome_12_FD_20283 | JGI IMG/M metagenome (IMG submission 20283)
GGACTCCCTTCGCCTTCGACGCAAGCTCGCCGCCTGGGACGACGACTACCTCGCAAGCGTCGTCACGGCATGACCCGTTCACCCGATTCCCCTGAAGACGCCGTTCGCGCGTGCGAACAGGGGCGGAGTCGCCCTTGCGCCGCCGCGGGGAAGCGGCTACCCCAGGGGCCATGACCGATCATCGCCTTGACGATACGGCCCGGGCCGGCGACATCGCCCGCCTGCTCGCCCTCATGGCCCGGCTGCGCGACCCGGACGGCGGCTGCCCGTGGGACGTCGAGCAGACGTTCGCCACCATCGCCCCGCACACGCTGGAGGAAGCCTACGAGGTCGCCGACGCCATCGAGCGCGGTGCCATGCCCGACCTGAAGGACGAACTGGGCGATCTGCTGCTCCAGGTCGTCTTTCACGCCCGCATGGCCGAGGAGGCGGGCCATTTCGCCTTTCCCGACGTAGTGGCGGCCATCTCGGACAAGCTGGTGCGGCGCCATCCCCACGTGTTCGGCGACGAGACCATCGAGGACGCCGACGCCCAGACCGCCGCCTGGGAGGCGCAAAAAGCCCGCGAACGGGCCGGGAAGGCGCATCACGGCGTGCTGGACGGCCTGACCGTCGGCCTGCCGGCCACCACGCGCTCGCAGAAAATGGGCAACCGCGTGGCCCGGGTCGGCTTCGACTGGCCCGACCCCAACCGCCTGATCGACAAGGTGCAGGAGGAACTGGACGAGGTCCGCGCCGAGGTCAACGCCGGCGCGCCGCAGGACCGCCTGTTGGACGAGGTCGGCGACCTGATGTTTACCTGCGTCCAGCTCGCCCGTAAGCTGTCGGTGGATGCCGAATCGGCGTTGCGGCACACCAACGCCAAGTTCGAACGCCGCTTCCGCCATCTGGAATCCCGGCTGGCCGAGTGCGGCCGCGCGCCGGCGGATGCGTCGCTGGAGGAGATGGAAGCGCTATGGCAAGACGCCAAGGGCGTGGTGGGCTGAGGGCGTGGCTGCGCGCCCTGACGGTCGTCCTGCTGCTGGTACCGCTGGTCGCCAGTTGCTATGTGCCCGATGACTTCCTGGCCGAGGTGCGGATCAACCGGGCCGGCGAGTTCGGCCTGACGTACAAGGGCACCCTGACCTGGGCGCCGCTGTGGCGCGGCATCCGCCGGGGCGAACTGACCGAGGCCGAGATCGCCGAGAAGGTGGAGAACATCCGCCGCGACTTGGTCCGCTATCCCGGCTTCGAGACGGTCGAGCACGAGGGGGCGGGCCGTTTCCGCGTGTTCTATCAGACGTCGGGGCGGGTCGATGGCGACGAGAGTTACTACTTCCTGCGCTCCAACGCCCGGGTCATCGCCATCATCTCGCGCGCCGACGGCCTGCTGGTCGTGCGCACCCACGGCATCTCCGACGAGAACAAGGAGCACCTGCTCGCCGCCGGCATGGATACGCGCGGCAAGATGCGGGTGGTCACCAATAATGACGTGATCCAGCACAACGCCCAGAACCGCCAGGATGGGCCGAACGGGTTCGTCTATTACGACTGGGTGATCCGCAGCCTGACCGACGAGGCCCCCAGGATCGTGATGGCGCGGTAGCAGAGTCGCATTGTTGGGCAACCCCGGATCGACCAGATCGATCTCCAGCGATCCGTAGGGTGCGTTCGACCGCCTCCCCGGCGCTGCTTCGCGGCACCGCCCATAATCATTGGACGCCCGCTGGGCGGGCGCCGGGGAGGCGGGCAACGCACCGTTGCGCGGTCAATTGGTGCGCTGCCGGCCGCTTACGCGGCCGTCGAGCGCACCCTACGGATTTGTTGATCGGTCAAAGTATTGTCGAACGGGAATTACCGCGTCCGCAGGTTGTCCGGCTCGTAGACCGGCACGAACCCGAACACGCCCGGCAGGGTCGGATCGACCACCACGCGGATGGCGTGGACGTCCCCCGCGCCGTGCACCTGCAACGCCGTCATGGTGTCGATGCGTCCACCGCCTTCGCCGCGGAACGGCTGATCGATCTCCAGTTGGTGGGAGTCGCCGTAGACCAGCAGGACCGGCTTGGCGAACGCCTCGCCCTCGGCCTGCAGGGTCTCCATGGTGCCGGTGAACCCGCTGGAGCGGTTCAGGTCGCCCCAGAACATGTCGGCCTGCATGGCGATGACCACGGCGGCGCTGTCGGCCTCCGTGGCGGTCTCGAAGATGTGTTTGATCCAGGCCTGGTTGGCCTCGTCGCGGGCAAAGAATTCCTCGACGGCGGCCGGCGAGCGGACCTCGAAGTTGTTGTTGGAGCCGACGACATGGACGGTGCCGAAGGTCACGCCGCCGTGTTGCCAGACCGCGTTCTCGACCATGTCGGAGAAATCGGAGGCGTCGGCCTGACGGGTCACTTCAATTGGGGTTTGGCCCAGGCTCTTGGGTTCGGGGAAGAACGTGGCCCGCACGGCGGCGAGGCGTTCCAGCGGGTCATAGCCGCCGGCCGACGCGCGGTGGCAGTCGGTCCACTCGTTGTCGCCCGGCGTGTAGACGATGGCGCCCTCGTAGCGCATAAAGTTGTCGTACTCGACCTGGAAGCGGTCGTCGGAGCAGTCCGAGCCGCCGCCCTTGATGTCGCCGACGTGGAGGGTGAACGCCGGATCGATCCTGTTGACCCGGTCGATCAGGCGCTCATAGGCGGTCTGCGCGGCGTCGCCGTAGGGCATGTCGCCCAGGGCGACGAAGCTGAAGGCGGAGTCGCTGAACACGGGCGCCTCGGCGTGGGCCGGGGCGGCACCGGCGGTCAGGCCCAGGACGAGCGCGGCTGTGGCAATCGGACGCATGGGACTCTCCTGACGTGGTGGACAGGATCCCAGTGTAGGGCGCGGCGGGGACAGTCCGATTGCGGCCCTGTGAAGAATTGATAACACAGCGAAACAGGATGGCGCGCGGGCTCACGCGCCTCCCGGCGCCCGCACCGTCGCCCGGTAGGCGTGCCACGTCGCGTGCCCGATCAGCGGCAGCGTGACCGCCACGCCGATCAGGCCGGTCATCAGGCCAGCCTCGGTGAACACCACGATCAGGCCGGCCCACAGCAGCATCACCTTCCAGTTCCGGAGCACGGCGACGATGCTGGTCAGCACGGCCTCGACCGCGTCGACCTTGCGGTCCAGCATCATGGGAATGGAAAAGGCCGCGCCGATGAAGGCGATGGCGGCGAACACGGCGCCCACCACCGACCCGACGGCCAGGAACACCAGCCCATCGGGCGACAGGGTCTGGTTCAGCATACTGCCCCACGACATGTTCACGTAGGGGAAGAAGATGGCGAAGATCAGCGCCGCGAACCGCAACCAGATCATCAGCAGGAACATCAGCGCCACGCCGATGGTCAGGATGTGGAACGGGTTCGCCCGCCACGCGGTCAGGGTCATGCCCAGCGTCGGTGTCTCGCCCGCCTCGATGCGCCGGCTTATCTCGTAATAGCCCAGGGCGAGTCCCGGCGAGACCAGCAGGAACCCGGCCGTGGCCGAGGTGATGAGGTAGGGCAACTCGGCCAGCCACAGACCCACGGTCACGCACAGGCCGAGCAGGGTGAACAGGGCACCCAGGCCCAGGCTCAGCGGCCAGGCGGCGACAAGGTCGCGCCAGCCGGCGGCCAGCCAGGTCCACGGGTCGTCCATCGTCAGGGTGTTGACCCGCTCGGCGAGGGGAAAGCCGGAGCGGGATGGTTCCTTGGTGGCCGGGTCCTCGGTGGACGGTTTCTGGGTAGACGGGGGCGCGGGGTCGCGGGGGCTTTGCATGGACGGTCTCCCTCCCTCCCTGTTCCAACGCCGGCGCGTGTCGGCGTCGGACACGACGGGGCGTCGCGGTTGGTCCGCGATCGCCCGCGCCGTGATCGTTGTCATCTCGTAAGAAATCGGGAGTCCTGTCCGGCCGCACAAGCCGGCGGGCCGCGCGCGGACGGATTATTCCGCGTGGCCCCGGCCGCCCCGGGATTCGGACCAGCCGATCGGATCGTTCAGGAAGGCGCGCACACCCTCGATCGCCTCGGGGGCGAAGGCCTGCTGGCGCTCGGCCTCCTCCAGCACGTCCCACCAGGTGGCCAGGAAGTGCAGGCGCAGGTCCGCCTGCGCCAGGGTCTCCTGTGCGCCGGGGAAGACGCCGTAGAAGAACACGACGAATGTGTGCCGCACCTCGGCGCCGGCGGTGCGCAGTGCGTCGCAGAACACCCGTTTGGATCCGCCGTCGGTGGCCAGGTCCTCGACCAGCAACACGCGAGTGCCGTCGCGGAACGTACCCTCGATCTGCGCCATGCGGCCGAAGCCCTTGGGCGTCTTGCGCACGTACAGCATGGGCAGGTCCAGGGCGTCGGCCAGCCACGCGGCATAGGGGATGCCGGCCGTCTCGCCGCCGGCGACGGCATCGAAGGCCTCGAACCCGGCGTCGCGCTCCAGCAGGTCCTTGGCCATGGCGGTCAGGCGTCGGCGGGCGCGCGGGAACGAGATCAGGCGGCGGCAGTCGATGTAGACCGGGCTGGCCCATCCCGCCGTCAGGGTATAGGGCTCCTGCGGCCGGAAGTTGACGGCCCCGGTCTCCAGCAGGATGCGCGCGGTCAGGCGCCCGGCGTCGGCGTGGCGGTCAGACCTCTCGCCGGGGGCCGGGGCAGCCGACAGCGGTGTGGACTCGGGGTTCATGGGCACATCTCCGGCGGGGCTGGACGTGGATTTCCGTTTCGTCGGCGCCTTGTTTAGCGGCTATAAGGGGACCACCGCAATCGCCCCGACGGCGCCGCCATCGTCCCACATCCCATCATCCGCAGGGGAGTCCGCATGTCTTCGGATGCCATTCTCACCAGCCGTGACGAGTCCGGCTTGGTCGCCACCGTGACCCTGAACAAGCCGGACAAGCTGAACGCCCTCGACCTGCCCATGTGGCGTGGGCTTTCCGAGGCGTTCGAGATCCTGGCCGAGGACGATGCCCTGCGCTGCGTGGTGTTGCAGGGCGCCGGCAAGGCCTTCGCGGCGGGCGCCGACATCGGCGAGTTCGACACCGTGCGGGCCACCGCCGAGCAGGCCAAGACGTACGACATCACCATGCGCCGCGCCCTGAAGGCGGTGCGCGAGTGCCCGGCGCCGGTGGTGGCGCGGATCGACGGCGCGTGCGTCGGCGGTGGGCTGGAACTGGCGTGCATGGCCGACCTGCGGGTGGCGACCACGCGGTCGCGGTTCGGCGTGCCGATTTCGCGCATTTCCGTGGTCATGGCCTATCCGGAGATCGAGGCCATTCAGCGCCTCATCGGGCCGGCGCGCGCGGCCGAGATCCTGCTGGAAGGCAAGATCCACGATGCCGACTGGGCCTATCACGCCGGCCTGGTCAACTACGCGGTCGAGCCGGAGGCGCTGGACGAGACCCTGGCCGGCGTGGTTGAGCGCATCGGCCTCGGCGCGCCCCTGGCGGCGCGCTGGCACAAACGGTTCGTGCGCCGGCTGGTGACGCCGCATCCGGTCTCGGAAAGCGAACTCGACGAGTGTTACGACTTCCTGTCCACCAGTGACTACGTCGAGGGCGTGTCCGCCTTCAAGGCCAAGCGCAAGCCGGCGTTCCAGGCCAAATAGGCGGGCGTGGCGTCGATCGGCGAGGTGGCGCTGCTGACGGCGGTTCTGATCGCCGTGGCGTTGGTGTTCGTCTACACGCTGCGGCTGGGCGCGCCGCCGTGGCCGACCTCGCCACGGGCGCGCGCGGCGCTGCTGGCGGCGGCGCCGGAGCCGGGGGACGTAGCCGGTGAGATTCTGGAGCTTGGCTGCGGCTGGGGTGGGCTGGCGCTGGCGCTGGCCGCGCGCTATCCGTCGCACCGGGTGGTGGGTGTCGAGCTGTCCCCGGTGCCCTGGGCGGTGGCGCGGCTGCGGGTGGCGGCCGGGCGTGTGCCGAACCTTGAGATCCGGCGGGCCGACCTGCACCGGGTGGACCTGTCGAGGGCCGGGCTGATCGTCTGCTACCTGCACGCCAGCGCCATGTCCCGGCTGGCCGCGCGTTTGCGCCGCGAGGCGGGGCCGGGGACGTGGGTTGTTTCGAATACGTTCGGCCTGGGCGACTGGCACGCGGTGGCACGCCATCCGGTCGGCGATCCGTTCGGCACCGAGATCGTGGTCTATCGGCTGACCGAGGACAGATATTCCGGCCGGTAGCGCAGCGACCGGCGCACAGGCCGGTCCTCGGTGTCCAGCAGGTCCATTTCGACGCTGGCATCGGCGCGCATGGCATCGCGCGAGGCCAGATGCAGGATGCCCACGGGGCGGTGCGGGATCTCGGCCTCGACGAAGGCGCCGGTGCGGGCGCACACGCGCGGGATGTCCAGGTAGTTGCAGGCGTGCGGCATCATGGCCACCGGCAGGCCGTCCAGGTGCACCGCCATGACGATGGCCATCTGGTTGGAGCCGAAAATGCGGCCGTGCCGGACCATGCGGGTCATGTGCTCCTGGATCACCGGCCAGTGGGGGGCGTCGCCGGCCAGGGCGAAGACGCCGTTGTTGAAGGGCCGCACGGTGGCCAGCCGGCGCACGGTGTCGGCGCCCAGGCGGGCACGGCGGGCGTGCTTCATGCAGTAGGTCCGGGCCAACGCCATCCCGCCGATGTGGGTCCGGATGTCCACCGGGATCGGCCCCGTCGGCGTGTCGTCGTACCCCACCGCGAGCCCGGCCCGGCGCACGCCGGCCAGCAGCCAGTCGATGGCCACCGGGTCGCACACCCAGGCGTCGGCATCGATCCAGATATAGACGTCGTATCCGGGGAAGTAGTCGCGCGTGAACAGCTTGTTGACCCGCGCCATGAGCCAGTCGCGCTGGCCGGCGCGGCGTCCTGCGGTGTCGATGTTCCAACGGCCGTCGGCAACGTTCTCGACCTGGGAGCGCAGGCGCTCGGCGGTCTCCGGGCTCATGCCGGTGGAGATCAGGGACAGGTCGATGCCGTCCAGCGCCCGGTGGGCGCGGACGGAGGCGATCAGTTCCTCGGCCAGGGGGGCATAACGGTCATCCGCGCCCGTGACGATGGTGACGCGGGGCGTTGCGGAGGCGGTGGACACGGTGGGCATGAACGGGCGATCCGGCGGTGGCGTGGGCGCGCCACCCTAACCGGATCGCCGCGCCCGGGCCAGAGGCGGCCTAACCGAACGCCACGCCCGGCTTGACGCCGATCTTCTTCAGGATCAGCGCCAGCGGGCAGAAGCCGGTGAACGCCGCCTGCAGCATGTTGGCGCCGACGAAGGCCGTGATCCACAGCACCCAGGTGGCGGTGGTGAACAGGGCGATCAGCACGGTCACCAGAACCACGGTGCCGGCGAAGGCGAGAACAATGCGATCGATGGACATGGGTGGGTTCCTTCAACGTCGGGGACGGGCGGGCCCGTCCGTCCGGTCATCGTTTGTGAACGGGCAGGGTCTCGGCGAATGAAAGAATGCCGGTGGCCGTGTCCAGCCCCATGGCGCGCAGCGGCGGCATGTCCTCGCCCGGGTGGCCGTTGAAGACGCTGTGCAGCGCTCGCTGCGGCTGGCTCGTGACCGCTCGGCCGAGCGGCGACATGGTCCGCACCGCGCGACCCTCGGCGCCATGACAGGTGGCGCAGACGGTGTGGTAGTGCCCCTCATAGATCGCGGCGTCGGCCAGGAAGTGGCCGGTGTCGGGATGAATGCGGGGCGCCATGTCGATCTGGCCGTGGCTGACGAAGGTCGCAAGGTCGGCGATGTCACGCGCCGACAGCAACCTCTGGTACCCGTGCGTCTCGTCGGTGAGGATGGCGGCGATGTCGGCCGGCTCGGCGCCGGCCATCCCGTCGATGCCGGTGTACGGCGCTGGCGACCCGCCAATGGCGATGCCGTTGATGCCCCGGTAGTCCCAGCCGTGGCAACTGGCGCAGCGCCAGCTTGCCCGTTGCGCGCGGGCCAGGGCGTCGCCGCCGGCGGCCTCGGCCTCGGCGCGCCGGTCCTCGGGCCAGGCTGGGTGCCAGCCCTCCGGGACGGTGCGGCCGGCCTCCTCGTACCAGGTGTCGTACAGGCGGCCGCCGCGCACCACGGCGGCGATCTCGGGTCGGCTCGGCAGGGTCTGCATGTAGGCGAGGGTGCCGGCCAGTTCCGCCGGGTCAAGCACCCGCAGCGGCGGCATACTGCCGTTGGGGTGGCCGTTCAGCATGATGTGCAGGGCGTGCCAGGGCTGCGCGCGGCTGAACGAGCCCAGCGGCGGCATCTCGGTGACATCCATGCCGTCGGCGCCGTGACAGGCGGCGCAGATGGACTGGAAATACACCTCGCCCCGCTCGGCGTCGCCCCGGGCGCGCCGGCTGGCCGGGTGGATCCACTGGTCCATGATCATCTGCCCCTGGGTGACGAACAGGGCCAGGTCGCGCAGGTCGGTTTCGTCCATGTAGGTGCCGTAGCCGTGCGTCTCGTCACCCAGCAGGGCGATGACGCGCTCGGGATCGCCGCCGGCCGCCGCCGCGATGCCGACCTCGGTTCCGCCGGAGGGGCCGTGCTTGCCGCGATAGTCCCAGCCGTGACAGGTCACACAGCGGCCTTCGCCGGCGGCGGCGGCGCCGTGGATCTCGGGCTTCGGCAGGTGCGAGATATGGCGCTCGCGCACCTGCAGTTCGGTGCGCCAGTCGTCGTACAGGCGTCCGCCCCGGGCGATGGACGAGATGATCTCGTCCGCCGATGCCGGAGCCACGGGAACGCCGGCGGTGACGGCCAGCAGGACCACGGCGCTCCACAGGACGCGGGACGCGCGCAAGGCGCCAGCGGCGCGAGAGGTGCGGGACGTGGGGCTCATCCTTCATACCCTTCCGGCAGTTCGTGAACGACGCCCTTGTGGCATTCGATGCAGTGGCGGCCTTCCATCATGGCATCGGGGTGCTTGAGCTCGGCGCGGCGGCCCTGCTCGAACAGATCCATGGCGGCGAAGTCATGGCACTCGCGGCATTCGCGCGACTGCGTGGCCTCCAGCTTGGCCCACACGCGCTCGGCCATCTCCAGGCGGTGCGCCTCGAACTTTTCCGGCGTATCGATCGTGCCCAACAGATGATGGTAGACGTCCTTCGAGGCGACGATCTTGGCCCACAGCTTGGGGAAGAAGTCGCGCGGAACATGGCAGTCGGCGCACGTCACGCGCATTCCCGTGCGGTTCGCGTAATGGATCGACGTCTTGTATTCGGCGTATGGCCCCACCTCCATCTCGTGGCACGAGATGCAGAACTCGTTGGAGTTGGTCACCTTGGCGAAGACGGTAAACCCGCCATAGCCGCCGCCGATGAGAACCAGGAGGCCGAGCACGAAAATGGTGGTGCTGGTTGTCGTGGCGAACGGGTTGCGCCACAGCCAGCGGAACAGACCCCGCCGGCGTGGCTTGTCGGACGGATCGGACGCGGACATCGGGCCTCCTGTCGGTTGGATCACGGGCAACGACGGTACGAGATCGGGGGATCGGCCGATGCGGTCGGGACGACCCCTCCGGGCCGACGGCACCGGCCCGGCACAAACGCGGCGATCAGGCCCGGGGCCGATCGCCAGGTGTCTTCACCCGGCGCCTCGGGGCCGCCGTTCCGGGCAAGGCGGCCCCGCGCGCCGATGGCCCGACGGGCCGGCCGGTCCGTCAGCCCCAGGCGTCCGCCTTGATGTTCTCGAACCAACTGTGGGCGTAGAACAACTCGCGCCGCCGCGATTCGGGGCTGGCGTCGATCGGCGACACACCACCGGAGCCTTCGACCGGCTTCAGGGCATTCTCGAAGTCGTCGTAGCTGTACACCGCCGCGACCGAGAACCCGTGCTCCGGCCCGCCGATGGAGTAGCAGGCGTTGGCCAGGTGCGGGACGGGCGGTTCCTGGTCCATGGCCAGCGCCAGGGCGCCGGCGGCCAGCGCCTTGCCCTGGGAGTTGGCGCTGGAGCCCGACTTGGGCATGGACGCGGCCACCGAACTGTCGCCCAGCACGTGAACGCCCGGCACCACCAGGGATTCGAAGGTGCCCTTGTTGACCGGCGCCCAGCCGTCCTCGACCAAGCCGGCGGTATGGGCGATGGTCCCCGCGTGCTGCGGCGGAATGATGTTGACGACGTCGCCCTTGAAGGAGCCGGCGACCGCCGTGACCTCCATGGTCTCCGGGTTGACGCCGGTCACGGTGCCGCCGTCGGCTTTCGACACCCACTCGATCATGCTGTTGTCGGTGCCGTAGCCGTAGAACATCTCCCAGGCCTGCGTGAACAGCGGCATCTTGGAGAACTTGTCCTTGGCGTCCAGCACGATGATCTTGGATTTGGGCTTGTGCTGCTTCAGGTAGTTGGCGATCAGGCAGATCCGCTCGTACGGGCCGGGCGGGCAGCGGAACGGGTTCGGCGGCGCGGCGACGATCACGGTGCCGCCGTCCTCCATGGCCTCCAACTGGCTGCGCAGCAGGGTGGTCTGCGGACCGGCCTTCCAGGCGTGCGGCATGACCTCGGCGGCCTCGGCCGAGTAGCCCTCGATGGCGTCGTACTTGAAGTCGATGCCCGGCGCGACGATGCAGCGGTCGAACTGAACGCTCTCTCCGCCCTGGGTGGCGACGGTCTTGGCGTCCGGGTCGATGCCCGTGACCAGATCGTGCATGACGGTCACACCGTGCGCTTCCAGGCCTTCGTAGCCGACCTGCAGCGTCGCGAAGTCGCGATCGCCGCCGATGACCTCGTTGCTCATGAAGCAGGTGGTGTAGGTCGGGTTGGCCTCGATCAGGGTGACCGTGGCCCCGGGCGCGTAGCGCTTCAGGTACTTCGCGGCCGTGGCGCCGGCCGGACCGCCGCCGACGACGACGAATCGGGGGGCCGCGGCGCGCGCGATGTGGGGCAGGCCGACCGCGCCGACGACGGTGGCGGCGGCGGTGGTGCGGAGAAATCCGCGACGTGTCGTGTTCATGGCCGCCTCCCTCACTTCACGCTGGCGTAGTAGTTGAGGATCTTCTCGAACCCCTCGTCCCCGTGGTCCTCCATCAGGTCGCGGAACTTGCGCGCCTGACGGCGTTCCATCTCGCGGGCGCCGCTGAGGAAGTCGTCGACCGAGAATCGCATGTACTGGAGCTTCTGGCCGGCGAGGATGCCCACGCCCTCGCCGTCGCGGCCCTCGTTCTCGTGGCAGGATTCGCAGTATTCGGCGGCGAGTTCCTTGCCCTCGGCGATCATGGTCTCGTCGATCCACGGCTGCGCCGGGCGTTCGAACGGCTTGTCGCCGAAGTACACGGCCAGGTCCTCGATCTGGCTCTCGCTGTAGCCGCGCGCGATCCGGCCCATGACCGTCGAGGGGTTGGAGTCGTCCTGGTAGGTCTCCATCATGTAGATGAACTGGTCGCTCGGCAGCCCGGTGATCGACGGAATGGCGGCGCCGATGCCGTTGCCATCAGTCCCGTGACAGAAGGTGCAGGCGCCGGCCATCACCTCGACGGTTGGATCCGCCATGTCGTCGGACTGGGCCAGGGCGGGCGTCGCCATCGCGACACACCCCAGCACCAGGGCCGCCGCCAGGGGGCGGAGGCCCTTGTGTCGTGTACCCATCTCGTAACCTCCCCGTTTGGATGGTGTATCTTTCTTCCACCTGAGCGCTTTGCCCAGACGTGGTTGTATCGTTGCCCGGAAAAAGCCGGGTGCGAAATAAGGTTTCAAGCCGGGCGCGGCTTGTCAAGCCTTGGATCAGAAGATGCTAATTCGAAACAACAGCCTGTTCAACACGGCCGTTTTCAGCGGACACGAGCAAAATTCACACAGCCAGGATTGACCGGGTCCGAAACGACCCGCGAAGCTTGACAGCCACCGGGGCGGAGGCGGCGGGCGTCGCGCGCCGGTGCCGGGCGCTCCGGACACCACCGAACGGGAGAGTGTCATGACCGGTTATGATCCGCTGTTCCTGGGCGCCGACCTGCCCATTCCGCTGCCGGGGTTCTCGGCCGCCCTTGACGGCGCCGTTCTGCGCGCGCCGACGCTCGATGCCGAGGTCTTCGCCCACTACGTGAACTACACCGTGGCCATGAATCGGCTGCCGCACCGGCGCTCGGCGGTGTTCGCGGCGCTGAACATCGATCAGACCCGCCTGCGCGGGGTCAGCCGGTCGGACCGGTGGCGCATCGACAGCCGAATCGGCGCCGAGTTCCAACTCGACAACGCCTACTACCACAGCAACCCGTGGGACCGGGGTCACCTGGCGCGGCGGACCTCGGCCGCGTGGGGGGACTCCAACGCGGAGGCCAAGCGGGCCTCGGACGAGACGTTCTACTACTCGAACGCTTCGCTCCAACATGCCCGCTACAACCAGGACGAATGGCTGGCCCTGGAGGACTGGGTCAAGGACCTGGACCTCGACGCCGACGGCCGCATCAGCTCCTTCAGCGGTCCGATCTACGATTCGTTCGTCCGCAGCCTGGAGCCGGACGGCCGCCCCCTCGCCACCGTGCCGTCGGCGTTCTTCAAGGTGGTCTGTTTCCGCAACACGGCCCGCGCCCTGGAGGTGCGGGCGTTCATCCTGGAACAGGACACGGACGCGCTGGCCGATTGGGGCGGGCGCGAGGGGGTGAGGGCCGAGCTGGCGGAGATCGCCCTGGGCGCGCTGAGGGGCCGCACGCGTTATGACAACCAGCGCTATCAGGTGACGGTGGCGGAGATCGAGGCGCGCACCGGCCTGGTGTTCCCGGACATCGTGGCGCAAACGAACCCGCTGTTCTTCACGAAGCCCGCGCCGGGCGCTGACCAGCCCGCCGGCGACCTGCCGGACAGCCAGTTCCCCGAGGCGCGCGAGGTGGACGATCCGTCCGAGATCGTGGGACCGGGGAGCGACCGCACCGTGATCGCCGACGATGACGTCGACGTCTTCATCGCCGCCGCCCTGGTGAATCCGAAAGGCGCCGAGCGGGAGGGCGAGTGGATCTCCATCGCCAACCTGTCCAACGAGACCGTGAACCTGGCCGGCTGGACGCTCAGCGATACCCTGCGCCCACGGCTTACCCTCTCCGGCACATTGGGGCCGGGCGAGGCCACGCGGGTGCAGCCGATCGCCCCGCTCATGCTGGCCAATCACGAGGCGCGGGCCATCGAACTGTACGACGACGCCGGCCGGCGCATCGACCGCGTGCGCTACACCCGCGAACAAGCCCAGGCCGAAGGACGGCCGGCCATCTTCGCGTACCGGAACACGGCGTTCTATCGACAGCCGTAGCGGGTTGGGGTGGCCGATTCGTCGCGGTGGACGGGATGTCGACGGGCAACGGCGTCGTCCGTTGTCACTTGTCTTTTCCTTTGTTGGGAAACAAGTAGCGGCCAACCAAAGCCCAAAACCCAAATACAGCCGCTGTGGTTGTTGTGACGACAGTGGCAAACTGCGTATCTGACAGACCAATGCCCCAGATCGAAAAAACCATCTGGACAAACGGAAGGGCAATTAAGAAGAAGACCCAGAGGACTGTTATTGCAAACGCGCGCTCCGCAAACTTCTTGCGCCCCTCCATGTCTTGTAAACGTTCTGCTTGGTTTAGTTTCTCATTCAGATCGGAGGGTTCGTCGACAGGGTTGTCAAATAGGTATTCTTCTTCTTCTTGGCCTGTCGGCGTAGGGTCAAGGATAACAAATTCGGCGTCCCTCGTCTCATCCCGTGAGACGAGGGATCTCAGTTCGGTAATGGTCTCGGATAAGATCTTCCGGTATCCGGAGGCCTTGTGGGACTCTGAAGTCATAACGCCTTGCCATCACATGCCAAGGTGACCCGGGTTTATGTGTCAGATCTGAGAGCTGACCACCCGTCATGTTCCCATACTTAGCCCAGATACGCCGTGCCAAATCAAGGTGTTCTGGATCGCGAGTGACTGAAGGTTGGTCGAAGTCAACGATCTCGGTTCTCGGTTCGAAAATCGGTGTGGCGCGAAAGCGCTTGAACGCCTGATAGAGGGAACCGAAAACCGGCCCGTACTGCCAGACTTCCGGATCCACGCTCAAGGCGCGGTCATCATGTTCCTGAAGCCAGAAGCCATGAAACAGGTAAGTCAGCTTCTGGAGTTTCATATGCGTGATGCCGTCCTTGCCAAACTCGGCCAGGAAAGCATTGCTGACTTCAATTGGCGTGACGGTTCCCATCGCACCCAACCCTACTTCGTGTGTTCACCCAATTCGCAACAAAAACTCATGGGCAAAACGCGACACATGGTTGCGCGCCCACGTCAGCGAAGCCACGGCCCACCGTCACCGTGCAAGTGCCTCCGGGCCAGGCAGAGTCGCAAGCGCGTCAAAAACGATTTTAACACGTTATCCCCGTTATCCACACGCCCCTTTTTTCTTGACATTGAGCTTCAAGGCATATGTGGACCCGCACCCAATTTGCCAGTGGCAAGGATCACCGGATCTCGTCTGAGGCTGGCTGGTGGGGCTGTACCGGCTCCGCATCCGGGCAGGCGATCAGTGGCACGCCGCCGGTCATCGCGTCGCGTGCCATGGCCTTGCCGGCGTCCGATGCGGCCGCGCAGTACAGCGTGGCGGCGCCGAGCACGGCGCCGGGAATGACGGCGGCGGGCAGGCAGCCCCCCAGGCCAACGGCGAGGGCGAGGGCGGCGGTCAGGCGCGCGATCATGGTCTTATCCTCCGATGAGGGCGGCGGCGAGGGTCAGGGCCTGCTGCAGCGGCAGGGCACCGGTGGCGACGGCGCCGGCCAGCGCGGCCAGGGCGGCGACGGCGACGAGGGCGGCGGGCCAGGTCCAGGACCGGCGCAGCGGGCGCGGCATGATCGGGGGCATGGGACTCTCCAGGGCGGTGTGGGCAGGGGGGGATCAGCCGGACGCGGCCGGACTCTGGGGCGGCGTCTTCAGGCCGAGCGCTTCGATCAGCGCCAGGGCCTCGGCCGTGCGGGCGAAGCGGGGCGGGCCGGCCGCCGGGGCGCCGTCGCCGGCGGGGGATGTCCGGTGGCGGACGACGAGCCCCGCCCCGCGCAGCTCGTGCAGCACCTCGGGCATCAGCAGCGGGTCGAGCCGGGCGCGCACCGCCAGCTCCCGGGCCGGCAGGGGCGCGTCGCCCAAGGCCATCAACGCCCGCCGGGCCAGCGGGCTGATGGGGGCAACGCCGGTGAGCGGGGTGCCGCCCCGCACTTCGCCGGCATAGGCTGGCGGCACCTTGCGGCCCTTGCCGGCGGCGAGGAAGGCGGCGATCTGGCTGCGTTCTTCGGCCGGACGGTCCGGGTCGTTGGTGATGACGTCGCGGCGCATCGGGCCGGGGTCGCGGGCTTGCGGCGCGGGCCGAGGGGGCGTCCGCGGTGGGCGGGCGTCTTGGGTCTCGACGCTCTGGCTCGGCGGCGTCGCACGGCCGGCGCGCAGCCGGCGCAGGCGATGGCGCACGCTGGATGGCGTGCGGCCGAGGCGGGTGGCCATGGTGGCCAGGTCCAGCCCTTCGTCGGCCAGGCGCAGCAGAATGGCGTCCGAGCCGTTGCCCCAGCCGTCGGAAAAGGCGGCGCCGGCGCGGGCGTGGCCGCTGGCCCGCGACCAGTCGGTGCGGGTGCCCGACCGCAGCAGGGTGACGCGGCGCCGCTGCCCTTCCGACTCCACGCGGACAAGGCCGGCGTCTCGCAGCGCGGCGAGGTGCTTGCGCACGCCGTCGGGGCTGGCCAGGTCGAGCGCGTCCATCAGGGCGAAATTGCTGGGGCAGGGGGCGCCCGCGTCGGCCGCCTGCGCCAGCAGGTCGAGCAGGTGCCGGGTTTGGGGCGGCAGAGGGGGCAGGGCAGGCGCGTGGCCGGCCATGACATCAGGCGTGTCGCCGGTGTGGGGGCTGGTGGACAGGGAGGCGGACGAATCGAACATGGGGGCTGGATCCTTGACTGGGCGGTCGGCGGCCGGGACGGCGACGTGAACAGGCTGCGTCGGGGGCGTGCGTTCATGAAATGTTCCCTCCCCAAGGTGCAAAATGAACCGCGCCGGTCAAGTGGAAAGACCGAACGTACCGTGCTACACTGCGCCGCATGGAAACTGCCGCCGAAAGACTCCGTCACGCCCGCACCGCCGCCGGTTTCGCGACCGCCGCCGATGCCGCGACTCGCTTTGGCTGGAACGTGAACACGTACAAGAGTCACGAGAACGGCCAGCGGAACTTGCGTGCGGATAAGGTTGCGCTTTACGCTAGCGCTTTCGGCGTCTCCCCGGCGTGGCTGCATTTCGGCGATTCGTCCGATCGGCACGGAACGGTACGAAATGTACCACAAGCGCCATCCGGATTCGCGGAAGAGCCATCGGCGGTGCGGCAGGGCGACATGGACCCGTCCCGCCTGCGTCTCGACGGACTGGTCGGGGATCGCGACCTGCAGGTGTACGGGTCAGCCCTGGGCGGACCGGACGGGGAAATGATCGTGAGTTACGAGCCGATCGAGTGGGTGCGCCGGCCGGCGCCGCTGGAGGGCGTGAAGGGCGGCTTCGGCTTCTACATGATCGGGGAAAGCATGAGCCCGGCGTTCGAGCCGGGCGACATGATCCTGTGCCATCCCAGCCGGCCCCCCTATGCCGGGCAGGACGTGCTGGTGATCCGGCGCATCGCCGGCGGACAGGCGGCGTTGGTCAAGCGCTTGGTGCGCATGGACGCCAACGGACTGCGGCTGCGCCAGTTCAACCCGCCGTGCGACTTCGAGGTGCCGCGCGAGGACGTGGTCAGCCTGCACCTCGTGGTCGGCAAGTACAGCCGGCGGTAGACGGGTGGGGCTTTCAGGCCGCCGCGGCTCACAAGGATCAGGTTCTGAATGGGATTGTAGACCCGCCCGCCACACCGTGCGAACGGCGTCGACTTGTCTCCGGCCGGCGCGGCCGCTACCGTGGGTTCGGTCGCCCCGTGCGGCCAACCCCTGACGGCGGATCGCCCGTGTACGCTCTGTTCATCAAGCCATGGCTCGCCCTGCTGACGGGGCTTTGGAAGGCTGTCCTCGGCCTGCCGCCGGTGACGGCCGCGCGGGACTGGTGGCGCGGGCTGAAGTGGGATCGGCGTCAAGCGTGGCGGCGGCGGTGGGTGAAGGCGTGGCCCTGGGGTGCCTGGATCCTGGGGCTGGCCATCGCATGGCTGGCGCTCCATTGGATCGGCTTGTGGGGCTGGATCGGCGATCTCATCGGCCTGACCGGCGCGGCGTTCCGGAGCGTGCAGGACACGGGCTTCGCGGACATGGAGGCGGACAAGCAGGTCGAGGCCCTGCGCAACCTGCTGTGGGGCCTGTCGGTCGCCGCCGGCACCCTGGGCGCCCTGGTCGCCATGGGGTTCGCGGCGTGGCGCACCTGGAACGACGCCCGGCGCACCGCCACCGAACGCCGCAAGCTGGAAACGGAAACCTTCGCCAAGGCCATCGAGCAACTCGGCAACGATGACTTCGCCATCCGCCTGGGCGCCATCCTGAACCTTGAAACCCTGGCCAAATCCTCCCCCCGCCTGCACCCGGTCATCATGGAGGCCTTCTGCGCCTACATCCGCGAGAAACGGCCAACGCCGGAGCCGTTGCTGGGCGAGGCGGACGCCGAGGCGCCCGATGAGGACGCGCCGTGGCAGGAGCGGGTCGCAGCCGCGAAGGCGCGGGTCGAAAAGATCAGGAATGCCGTGAGCGAGCTGCCGCCGTTCCCCAACGACCTGCAAGCCATCGTCACCGCCCTCGGCCGCCGCACGGTGGCCTATGACCGCCCCGGGTCTCGCCTCGACCTGCGCGGTGCCGACCTGCGCAAGGCGGACCTTTCCGGTGGTCACTTCGAAGGCGCCGATCTGCGGGGCGCGCACCTTGAGGGCGCCGTTCTGCGGGAGGCGCATCTTGAGGGCTCTGATTTGTCTGACGCTCACTTGGAAGCCAGCGATCTACGCGAAGCTCACCTGCAGGCCGGTATACTTCAGGCGGCAAATTTACTCGTTGCTGACTTGTGGCGCACGAAGCTGACAAGAGGCACCTTTTTTGCTGTCAACCTAGAGCACGCATCACTAGTGGAAGCGTATTTGGAAAATTCTAACTTTGCATTGGCGCGGTTCCATGGCGCTGAACTAGATGAAGCGCATGTGAAGGGCGCAAGAGTGCCGGGGGCCGATTTGCGAAACACAGATGTTACTCAAAAACAACTCGGCATCGCCCTCGGCGACGCGTACACTAAAATCCCCGACCACCTGAACCGCCCGGCGCATTGGACGAAACCGCCGCCCGCCGACGCCGCCGCGCCCGGCTCCGACCCCGAGCCGCCGGCCCAACCCGGTTCGTAGGGTGCGTCTGACCGCCGCGAACGCGGCGG
>JGI12109J20283_10537319_pt1 | contig 18220 bp, 14 predicted proteins | sample ElkSlonscriptome_12_FD_20283 | JGI IMG/M metagenome (IMG submission 20283)
GCGGACTGACGCGCAGGAGCTCAGCCGTGGCCGGCGCGACGACCACCTGGAATCGGTCGCTCTCGACGATTTCGATTCCGTTGTCGACGGTGGCGTAGACCTCGAAGGTGTCGGCGAGCGTCGACGTGAAGGCGAGGTCTCCGTCAGCGCCCACCATGCCCTCCTGGTCGGTGAAGGCGGGATTCGGGATGACGCGCGCGCGTCCGCCGCTCGCACTGACCTCGAAGTCGAGACGCTGGTCGGCGGAGCGGATCGGCTCGCTGAGAACGTCGAGCACGGTGGCCGTCACGCCCGTGGAGTCGCCCGCGTCGATCGACAGGCTCTCGATCGCCAGATCGATCGCGGCCGGCAACTGCGCCGTGATCGCGACCTCGAGGTCGCCCGTCGCGATCGACGCCGCGGGATGGGTCGCCCGCAGGCGCGCAACCTGCCGCACGCTACCCGACAGGAGGAAGCGCGCACGCGTGCGGCCCTCGATCGTCGGCGACAGGGTGAGCAGATCGAGGGTGACGTCGTCGGTGCCGAGGCGCGTCGTGTCGCTCTCCGCCCAGAAGTCGAAGACACCGTCGGCGGGCCAGCGCGGATCGATCGACGTGAGCACGAGGTCGATCTCGTCGCGGAAGCCGTCGGTCAGCCAGGCCTCGTTGCCGTCGTCGTCGACGGCTGCGACCTCGATGGCACCGCGTACGAACTGCGACAAGTCGAAGTCGATCGCTCCGTCTTCCTCGCCGTCGACGGTGATCCGCTCGCTCTTGGGGATGCGTACGACCTCGATCTCGCCGCCGTCCGAAAGGGCATCCACGAATACCAGACGTGTCGGCTGGACGAGCTCGAGGGCCAGAGTGCCGAGATCGACGAGTCCCGATCCCGACACGGTCTGCGTGAAGGCGATGCGCGTGTAGCCGGTGTTCGTGCCGATGCCCTGGTCGCCGTTCTCGGCGTAGACTTCGACGGTGTAGTCGCCGTCGCAGAGCCGGAACTCGCGCGTGGTGTCGGCACCGGGGACGAGCACCTCGTCGGCGACGACCCGCCCGTCGAAGACGCGCTCGACGTGCAGCACGATGTTCGAGACCTGATTCGTGGCCTCCGGTCCGTCGGCGAAGCCGAGCGAGAAGCCGAAGCCGCTTTCCGCCCGGTCGACCGCGAAGTCGACCACGGCGTCCACGTTCTCGATCACGTTCGTGATCTGCGGTGCGGCGCAGAAATCGAGGGCGTTGACTTCGACGCGGTAGGGGCCGGGCTGCAGGCGCTCGATCGTGTAGGTGCCGCCGCCCGGAGGTGCATCGGCACGGCCGACGATCGTCTCGCTGCCCTGGGGATAGACGACGACCTCGACCACGCTCGTCGTATCGCTCACGTCGTTGAGAGTGACCGAACCCGTGATCGTGCCGTTCGGCGGCCAGTTCTGGTCGGGAAGGCCGTCGCCGTCACCGTCGACGGTGAAGACGAGCGGGCGTTCGATGAGTCGATCGTCGGCGCCGTCGGGGATCGACTCCGGCGAGAGGCTGTCGCCGCCGCCGACCTGCGCGACCGCGACCGCGATCTGGGTTCCGGCCGGGACGCGTCCGGCATCCTCGTCAGGATAGAAGACGTACCAGGGCACGAAGAGTTCGTAGCCGGCGTTCCCGACGTGATCGCGCGCCTCGATCACGCCCTCGGCGGTGGTGTTCGCCGGTGACGAGACGCCGTCCAAGCCCGCGAGGAGATTGACCGGCGCGTCGGGATCACGCACGTCGAGGAAGCCGAGGTCGTAGCGTCCCGCCCAGCAGGTGTAGCCCCAGTCGACGCCGAAGCCGCCTTCGATCACCAGCGGGCGCCAGAAATTGCGAGTGATCGCGTCGAGCGCGTTCTGGTCGAGGGTCGCCAGGTCGCCGTAGCCGGTGCCCTGTCCGTAGTCGACGTCGATGTAGAGATTCACCGAGTTCGCACCGATTCCGCTCGCCACGTCCCACACGGCGCCCTGCACGGCGAAGGTGATGCCCTGGTCGTCCCAGGTCACCCAGACGCCCTGCAGGTCGTTGAAGGAACCCCACGCGCTGTCGTCCAGGGGATCCTCGAAGAGGAGTTCGTCGTTGGCCCAGGTCGTGTCACGAGCCGCCTGGAATCCCCCGTCGGGATTCGGAAGGGGCGGCACGCCGTCGACGTCTGGCGTGTTCCAGGTCGTCGCCAATGCGCCGGGCACCACGAAGAGGGCGGCCGTCCAGAAGACGACCCATCGAACGCACGCGTGGTCCATCATCTTGTCTCGGTTCGTGTAGGCGGGGGATCAGCTCGGATCCGCTTCGAGTCGCGGCGGCAAATGACGGTATCTGCTGGCTTTGTGAGGCGTCAAGAAGCCCCGGACGTATCCACGTCCGGGGCTCATCTGAATCTGTGATCTGTCACGAAAGAGACGGTCGGGGTCGATTCAACGTCCAGCGTTTGTCGAGTCGAGCACGAAGACCGCGCCGCTCACAGCGGGAATCTCCACTTCCATCGCGCCGCGCGAGACGGAGCCCGCACCGCCGACACCGAGGACCTGTTCCATGCCGGTGCCGTCGGCAACGCCGACGTTGCCCACCGGAAGCGCGACCTTCGCATCGGTCGATCCGTTGTTCAGTGCGACGAGCACGCGCTCGTCTCCGTGGCTGCGCAAGTAGGCGTAGACGTCACCCTTCGCGTAGACGGTCTCGAAGTCGCCGAGCGTGAGTGCGTCGTGCTCGTGACGCAGGGCCGATACGGTGCGGTAGTGCGCAAGCGTGTTCTCGCGCGCCGGCACGTCGATCTGGTTCCAGGGGAAAGTGCGGCGGCAGTCGGGATCACGACCACCGTCGAGCGCGACCTCGTTACCGTAGTAGATGTGCGGGGAACCGACGTAGGTCATCGCGAAGGTCGCGGCGAGCTGGAGTCGACGCACGTCACCGCTGATGTTCAGGAAGCGCGCGGTGTCGTGGCTGTCGATCAGGTTCATCTGCGCACGCACCGCCTGCAGCGGGTAACGCGTGCGTCCGGGCGCGAGTTCGCGGTCGAAGACGGCCGCGTTGCCCTGCGCCTGACCGATCCACTTCACGACCGGATCCTTGAAGTACTTGTAGTTCATGACCGCATCGAAGACGTCGGGGTGGATCCAATTGCCGGCATCGCCCCAGATCTCACCGATCAGCACGTGCTCCGGACGCACCTCGCGGCAGCGTTCGCGGAACAGGCCCCAGAACCAGAAGGGGACCTCGTTGGGAACGTCCAGGCGGAAGCCGCTCACGCCCAGGTCGCCCATCCAGTAGTCCACGCTGTCGAGAAGGTGGTTCACGACGGGCCAGTTCACTTCGGCCTGTTCGATGCTGGCCGCGCTCATCTCCTGCGCGTTGGGTCGCGAGAGGTCGAAGTTCAGGTTCGGGTGCAGGCCGAAGCCCCACCAGCAGTCGTAGTAGTCGATCGCCTCGGCGCCCGCGGGAAGCGGCCAGGTCGGCATCTCCTTCTTGAACTCGTACCAGTCCCAGTACTCGCTCTGACGGCCGTTCTCCACGACGTCCTGGAAGGCGAAGTGGCAGTCGCCGGTGTGGTTGTAGGCCATGTCGACGATCACGCGGATGCCCTTGTCGAGTGCGTCGGCGGTAAAGGCCTTGAACTCGTCCTCGGTGGCGAGGTGCGGATCCAGCATGCTGTAGTCGCAGGGATCGTAGCGATGGTTGCTGCGCGCGTCGGTCACCGGATTGAAGTAGATGACGGTGACGCCGATCGACTTCAAGTGGTCGAGCTTCTCGTGGATCCCCTGGATGTCGCCGCCGTAGAAGCTGAAGTAGTCGGGCTTGCCGTCGGTGCGGTAAGGGCTGCGCTTCAGGCCTTCGACGTCGTTCCAGTCCTCGACGAAGTGGAAGTATTCGCCGTTGGTCTTGCCACTCGCCGGCAGGGACTTGCGGCCGTCGTAGTAGGGCTCCGAAAAGTCCTGGTCGTTCGACGGATCGCCGTTGCGGAAGCGTTCGGGGAAGATCTGGTAGTAGACCGCCTCTTGCGCCCATTCGGGAATGCGGAAGGGCGGCAGGACTTCGTGGCTGTAGACCGGCCACTGATCCATGTTCGGCTCGCTGTCGCTCCACTCTCCACCTTCGATCGCGTAGCGCGTGGCACCGCCGTCGTGCAGAGCGAAGGTGAAGGGCGTGCCCTCGCCCGGATCACTCAGGCGTACGCGCGCTTCGTAGGTGGCGAAGACGGGATCCTTCACGCCCAGTTCCATCGGAACGCGTTGGACGTGGCCGGAGTTCTCGACGATCAGCTCGACGCGCTCGACGTCGTCCAGGTAGACCCGCGTGCGGAAGATCATCTCGCCCGGCGTGACTTCGTTGACGGTTCCGTAGTCGACCACGACGCCGAGGCCGTCGAGGTAGAACTCCCCGTCGCCGACCTCGACTTCGATCGTCGCGTAGCGCGCGTCGACGTTGATGACCGAGTTGCGTCCGCCGAAGCCGTCGTCGACGAAGTCGTCGGCCTGCTCGTCGGTGATCCAGCTTCCGTCGACCACCCACTTGTACTGGTAGCTGCCCGGCGCGAGCAGCAGCGTGGCCTCGTAGGTGCCGTCGCCGTCGGGGTCGGTCATCGGCGTGGCGCCGGCATTCCAGTCGTTGAAGGTGCCGGCGACCATGACTTCGTTCACGCCGCTGATCACCGGCTGGTAGGAGAACTTCACGCTGCGGAGGCCCTCGGCCGCCTCGCCGGCCGGCGCCGACGTGTTCGCGCCCGTCTCCATCGGGGAGGTCATGGTGCCCTCGCCGCCGGCATCCTGGACGCCTTCGCCCGCTTCCACTTCCACGATGCTGTTCTGGCCGCCGAAGCCGTCGTCGGCGAAGGAGGCGGCCGCCTCGTCGGTCGTCCAGGTGCCGTCGATGACGAACTTGTACTGGTAGCTGCTGCCGATCTGTAGCGGGATGACGACTTCGAAGGTGCCGTCGCCGTCGGCGTCGCTCATGGCTTCGCCACTGGCGTCCCAACCGTTCATCTCACCGGCGAGGACGACCTGGCCGGCGTCCGGGGCGTTCACGACGAAGCGCACGAGGCGTTCGCCGTCGGCGACCTGCGCGTCGGATGTCTCGGCGTTGGACGGCAGCTGCGTCGCGACGCCGCCTTCGCCGACCACGACGACGCTGTTCTTGCCACCGAAGCCGTCGTCGACGGACTCGGCCGCGTTCGCGTCCTCCTGCCAGTTGCCGTCGACGACGAACTTGTAGGCGTAGGTGCCGGCGTCGAGATCCATGGTGATCTCGAAGACGCCGTCGCCGTCGTCGTCGCTCATGGCGTCGGCGGCAGGGTTCCAACCGTTGAATTCACCGGCGAGGTAGACGCTGGCCGCGCCGGGAGCCTCGACCCGGAAGGTGACCGCTTCGGCCAGGGCCGAGACGGGAAGGAGCAGAGCCAGAAGCACGAAGAGGGAACGCGCGCGAATCACCGTGGACGGCATCGCGAGTCTCCTTTGGGTAGAGCCTTCGCTCGGACCCGCGTCGGGTCGCGAGAGGTGCGCAAAGAGGTTCGAAGCGCAGGAAGATCGGACCGGGGACTCTAGCGCGGGCGTGGTCAGCGCGTCCAGCCCATCGCGGGCGCGAGGTCCTCGTGCATGGCGCGGAGCATCTCGGCCATGGACCAGGCCTGGAAGGTCGCGCCGCCGAATTCCTCGCGCTCACCGGTGTCGGTGCCGTCACGGATCTCACGGATCGCACCGACCGCACCGTGGTCGAGCGTCTCGCTCACCAGGACGTCGAGCATGCCGAGAGCCTCGTCGGTTCGGCCGACGCGGGTCAGGGCCGTGATCATCGGCCCGCTGAGCCACATCCAGACGTCACCGTTGTGGTAGGCCTCGTCGTAGTAGTGGTTCGCCAGGTCGAGGTGCTTCGTGTGGAAGTCGGGATCGCGCGGATCCAGGCTCGTCACGCCCCAGGGCAACACCAGGTGCTCGTACACGACGTCGACCTCGGCACGGACCTGAGCGTCGTTCAGCAACTGCGGCCACTTCGGCTCGACGGCGGTGAGTGCCAGGATCGTGTTCGGGCGCAGCTGTCCGTCCTGCGATCCGTCCTCGTTCAGATGATCGGCCAGGCGCTTCTCGTCCTCGATCCAGAACATCGACGCGAAAGACGCAGCCGTGCGCTCGGCCAGAGCGGCGTAGCGCGAGGCGTCCTCGTCGCGGCCCTGTTCGCGAGCGAGCCATTCCGCCGCCCGCAGGGCGTTGTAGTAGAGCGCCTGGACTTCGACCGCGCGATCACCGCGGGGCGATTGCGGGTCGGCCTCGCCGCCGGCATCCATCCAGGTCTCGCCGTCACCGTGGCGTAGGAAACCGTGCTCGTCGACGGCATGGCGCTCGGCCCCGTAGATCATCACGCGAAGCGCGGCGGCGAAGTCGCGTTCGAACTCCCGGTCGGCGTCCCCGGCGTCGCGGCGTGCCTTCACGTAGCGAAAGGCGGCACGGGCGTACCACCAGGTGCCGTCCACGCCTGCGTACTGCAGTGATCCCGGTTGCACGATGTTCGGGATGCGGCCCTCGCGCGGATTGCTGCGGTCCACGAGCTGGAAGTCGAGGAAGCTCATCAGGATCGCGCGGGCGGCGTCGAGACGGCCGGTGACCAGAGTGGCACCCGGGACGCAGATGAAGGTGTCGCGGCCCCAGTAGTTCGTGAACCAGTGGAAGCCGGCGTAGATTCCGGCTCCGCGCGTGTTCATGATCATCTGGTCCATGCTGGCCCGGGCCCACAGGTAGGCCTTGTCGAGGCGCGTGTCGCCTGTTCGGAGGGCGTTCTCTTCCATCGCACGGAAGTAGGCTTCGCGTTCGGCCAGAAGGGAGTTCCGGCGACGCAGCAGGTCCTCGAGTTGGGATCGACGGTCGCCCGCGCCGCGCGTGGGAAGGAAGACCAGGTCGACGTGGTCTTGGCCCTGCGGCCACGGACCGGTGATCGTGGTGAACTCGACCGGGGTGCTGCGTTCCATCGCCCGCCGTGCGGCGTCGCGCGGGTGCGTGGTCGGGAGGGGCCGTTGGTTTCCGCTCCACGTGACCTCTTCGGCCACGGCCATCAGGAGCCGATCCGGAGCGCCCGGTCCGGGGACGTAGCCCACCCGGATCACTTCGAAGTCGGCGAAGTCGGGCCCGGTGCCGGAACTCGCCGCCAAGGCTGCGTCGTAGCGACCCTTTTCGGGTTTCCAGATCCATCTCAGGTCTACGCGTGGCGAAATCGACCAGGTCGTCGCTCCGGTGTCGCCGCGCTCGAGGCGAACGAAGAGCGCGGCATCGTTCAGGGCGAGGAAGACGGTCTCACGCACTCCTTCCGAGTACTCGCGGATCATCGACCAGGGCGTGACCACGGCGCGGTCGGCGTCGGTGGGCTCGAGGGTGCGACCGTCCAGCGCGAGGACGTAGTCGTCGAGGCTCTCGTGCATCGACGTGTAGAGCCCGGCGTAGGCACGCTGCGCACGCGAACCGGTTTCGGTGGCCCAATGGGTCGTGTTCAGGTCGGTGAAGATCACCTCGCGCGAGGGCGAGGTCACCTCGATCGGCCAGTCGGCGTGGGCGGAAGGGCTCATGGAGATCACCAGGAGGGCAGCGGTCAGCGGGCGGAGCACGGGGCCTCCGGATCGGTCGAGGATAGGGGCGGGGCCGGGCGAGTCTAGTCGTCCGGCGCGCAGATCGGCAATGCCGGGCATTGACCGATCCCCGAGGGCGTGGTCTAGAATCTCTCGTCCCTTTCCGTGAAGGCTCCGTCATGGCCGAAGTCGCGCTGCGCAACATCCGCAAGGTCTACCCGAACGGTTTCGAGGCCGTGAAGGACGCGTCGTTCACCGTCGCCGATCGCGAGTTCCTCGTGCTGGTCGGACCGTCGGGCTGCGGCAAGTCCACGCTCCTGCGCATGATCGCCGGACTCGAGGACATCACCGCGGGGGAACTGACGATCGACGGTGAGCGCGTGAACGATGTTCCGCCGCGTGAACGCGACATTGCGATGGTGTTCCAGAACTACGCGCTCTATCCGCACATGAACGTCTTCGACAACATGGCGATGAGCCTGCGGATCCGGAAGATGCCCGACAGCGAGATCCAGCAGCGGGTGCACGAGGCAGCGGCGCTCCTCGGCGTGGGGCAGCTCCTGGACCGACGACCTTCGCAGCTCAGCGGTGGACAACGGCAGCGTGTTGCCGTCGGGCGTGCGATCGTCCGCCGTCCGAAGGTCTTCCTCTTCGACGAGCCGCTGTCCAATCTCGACGCGAAGATGCGCGTCGAGATGCGAACGGAGATCAGTCGTCTGCACCAGAACCTCGATGCGACGATGATCTATGTGACGCACGACCAGACCGAGGCGATGACCATGGGCGACCGCATCGTCGTGCTCGACAATGGGGACGTGCAGCAGATCGACGCGCCGCTCGCGCTCTACGATCGGCCATCCAACCGTTTCGTGGCCGGCTTCCTCGGCAGCCCTCCGATGAACTTCTGGGGTGCGCACCTCTCCGACCGCATGCTCGTCGTGGGCGACACGCCGTGGAGAATCGAAGGCAAACTGCCCGCGCACTTCGAGAACGTCGAGGGACGCGAATTCGTGCTCGGGATTCGCCCGGAGGACTTCGCTCTCGAGGAGTTGGCGGATCGACGCGTGGCGGCGGCTGGAAGGGTGCGGCTGGAGGTCGTCGAGCCGCTGGGGAGCGAAACACTCGTGTACTGGCGTACCGATTCCGTGAGCAGTGTGGCGAGAGTGAGACCCGACCATCGCGTGGACGTGGGACAGGAGATCACGTTGCGACTCGATCTGGAGCGAGCGCACGTTTTCGACCCTTCCGACGGTCACGCACTGCGTTGACCGTCGTTGCGATTCGCGAATAGACTGATCGCACCCGGCTGGACTTCGAACCCTACTCATCCGATACCAGGAGGTCGGCCGATGCGAATGTTGCTCTCGGCTGTACTCGCCGTCGCCGTCCTGGCGCTGGCCACCTGCCCCGCATCGGCGCAGGACACGATTCCCAACGACGTCACCGTGACTTTCACAGTCTGTCTCGACGGCACCGGAGACGGCACGAGCGCCGGAGCGGTTTGCGTGATCGGCAGCGACCCCGTGATCGGTGAATGGGGTACCGGTGTCGACATGACGAACACCGAAGGCAATCTGTGGACCGTCGACGTGGTCTTCCCCGCGGGATCGACGGCTGCCGTCGACTACAAGTACAAGAAGGACGCCTGCTCCACGTGGATGGACGGTGGCAACTTCGCGCTTCCCCTTCCGACCGACGGAACGACGTCCGTGGTTCTCGATCCGGACAGCTGGAATCGCGTGTCGCCGATCGGCTGCGGTCTCGCACAGACGCTCAGCGCCGAGAAGACGGTCTGCTTCCAGGTCTGTCTCGACGGCGTCGAGCGCACGGGGGACACCTGCGTGATCGGCAACGTCGCGATCCTCGGATCCTTCGGCACCGGTCTGTCGATGAACGGCGTCGGCCAGAACCTCATGCAGCGCTGCGTGACCTTTCCTGCCGGTACGGCACTCCCGATCGAGTACAAGTTCCAGGTCGACGGGTGCACGACATGGGAATCGCTCACCGACGATCCCTTCGCGAACCGAGTTCTCGATCTGAGCGACGCGAGTCCCGAGACCCAGACCGTGACATCGGTCTGGAACAACGGCGATGGCAACTGCGACGCAGTGCCGGAGACGGTGTCGAGCTGGGGAACGGTGAAGGCGCGTTTCCAGCAGTAGACGCTGCGCGGGCTCAGGAACGACACACGGGGAGGGCCGGACGGCTCTCCCCGTTCTTCGTGCGGATCAGCGCCTGAGCTCGTCGGGCCCGACACCGTTCGGAACGTATTCGGCATCGGTGGTCAGCACGAACTTGTCGAACTCGAAGCCGTCCTCGCGTTGCGCGAAACGGATCACGTGTTCGCCGGGCTCTTCGACCTCGATCCAGATCGTCCCGGGACATCCGCATGCGGTGCCGCAGGCATCACGTTGCGCGTTCGACCACGTCCAACGGTTCTTGCCCGCGCACCACTGGATCCGCTTGCCGCTGTCCGGCCAGTCGTCGTCGATGCCGACGTGAATGCCGTTGTCCTCGGTGCCGGTGCTGAAGGCGCGCACCCAGACGTAGTAGCGACCGGGCGTTTCGAAGTCGACGCGGTAGGAGAGCGTGGGGCCCTGGCCAGGCGTGTTGTAGAGCGCCCCGGGCTCGAAGGGGTCGTCGTGCGTGACACGGGTGTCGGGCAGACTTTCGAGATAGAGTCCGCCGCTCGCGCCGTCGACGTGGGGTGGGTCCGGGTCCGGAGTGATGTCGGGAACCGTGTACTCCCCCGTTTTCGTCCAGGCGCGGGGTTTGTCGGCCGAGTCGTCCTCGAAGAAGTGCTCGGCCTCGATCGCGACCAAGCCATCTCTCTCGACGAAGACGATCCCCTCGCCCGCGCCTTCGGGGTCGGTGTTCTGGCCGCCCGGATCGAGTGCGGGGTTCGCGTCGTCGCCGTCGGGATCGATCAGATTGCATCCCGTGACGACGGTCGCGGCGAGCACCAGGGCGACGAATACCTGTCTCGAATCGACCTGCAGCGTCATGACATCTGGCTTCGCTCGGGGAGATCGCGTAGCACCTCGCCACGCGTACGAAGCGCGAAGCTGCAGAGGTCGTGCCAGTCGGGTCAGCTGCCGTTTGTCAGCGTGAGCACGACGGCATCGCGCCCGAAACCCTGCAGGACGTAGCCGACGGCCACGCCGTTCTGTAGTACGCGCTGGTAGCCGATCTGGCCCGGCGTGGTCGGTGCGGCGTCGATCGGTTCGGAGCGAGCCTGCGTGAAGGCGTTTTCCAGGGGTAGACCCTGAGGAAGCATGTCGACGATCGTTTCGCCGGTCTGGGGCAGGACGTCGGTCGTGTTCTGCGGATAGATGCCGCCGTTGATCGCGGCGAACTGCTCGGCCGCGAGTTGCACGATGTGGCAGTCCGACTTGGTCGATGCCGCGCGGGCGAGGTCCTGGATCGACCTGAAATTCGGCAGCGCGATGGCCGCGAGAATGCCGATGATGACGACGGTGATCATGAGTTCGACGAGCGTGAAGCCTCGATGATCGATGGTGTGGCGCATGGGGTGGACTCCGTGTTCTCGAGGTGAAGGGCGCTACCTCAGATCACGATCCTAGCAGCTCCGATCGCAACGACGTCGGAGTCCTTTTGCGCAGGCACGGCGTCGACGGGCCGGTCCACGGTGCCACGAACCAGGTTGTCGCGGGTCAGTTCGCAGAGTCGTCGACGGCGGCCGATTCGTCCTCGGAGATGATCCTCCAGGCGAGGTGTCCGTTGATGGCGTCGATCGCGACGTGGAGGATGATCGCCGGAAGCACCGTGCCGCTCGCCCAGGTCAGGAGCGACATCACGATTCCGACGGCCCCGGTCTTCAGGATTCCGCTCCTGCCCTGATAGGCGTGCCCCAGTCCGAAGGCGACACTCGCCACGCCGAAGGCTGCGAGCGAAGGCATCGCAAGGCCGAGGAGCCAGGGAAGATAGCCTCGATAGAGCAGTTCTTCGCAGATCCCCGCGGTCCACGCAACGGGACGGAACCACGCGTAGTCACGCGCATCGTGAGGGAGCATGGCCCGCAGGGATGCGATCTCCTTCTTCGCGGCGGCACGCGTTTCGTCATCGGTCAGGGCCGCGCGGGCCTGACCGAAGACGAACATGACCAACGCACCGGACACGAGCAGCGCACCCAGGGCGCGAGGATCCAGTGGAAGAGCCACGCGCAGATCGTCGAATCCGACCGGGCGGAGGGCGATGTGCACGATCAAAAAAGCGACCAGGGACCACTGGACGACCATGACCCGCCGGTAGGCGGCGACGCGAGCGTTCGGGTCACCTTCGTCCAACTGGGTGTGCAGACGCCGCCAGCTCCGGACGGCCCAAAGCGGCAGTCCGACCACGAGGACGAAGGCGAGGAAGAGGTCGAAGGGAGTGATCTCCACGGGGGCTCCTAGGCTGAAGCGGAGCCCGAGGCACGCGCCGCGCGCTCGGCCTGGGCGACGTGTCGGGGCACGTGCAAGGTGTGGACTTCGTAGGCCTGCGCGACCGACATGTGGATCGGGATCGGAAGCGGCAGACGCACGCGTGCGCGACCGAGGTCGAGTCCGTCCGCTGCCTCGAGAAGCCGCAGCCACTGCTCGTGGTTGCGTTCGAAGTCGTCGAGCACACGGACCACGGTCAGGGCCGTTGTCGGCGGACGGAAGACCTTCGGAGCTTTCATCCGCTTCCCGGAATCGGGTTGGAGTTGCTTGACCATCAGCCGACCGGTGAGCGTGCCGTTCGCATAGGGTTCCCCGCCGGGCTTCGCTTCGGCGAGCGCTCGCTCGATGCGCGGGAAGTAGACCTGCGCCGTCGTGTTCAGATGCTCGAGCGCCTGGAGCGTCGACCACGAACCGGGTTGGGGTTGTCGGCTCGCGGTTTCGGAATCGACGTCCGCGAGCAGCGCCCTCACGCGGGCGAGGGACTCATCGAAGATCTCGACGTGAGTCCGCAAAATCGAGCACTGCACCATCGGGTTCGTCTTCTTTCCGGGGGGAAGAACGCGTCGCGGAGGCGAAGGGTCGGGTCACTGACCGAACATCTCGTCGTAGTCCTCCATGGAGGCTTCGATCACCTTGCAGGCATGGTCGACGTCGTAGATGTCTTCGATCGAGACGTGCGGTTCGGAGTTCGGGACGAGCTTGTACGTGCTGAAGTAGTGGTGCAGCCGCTCGACGAGAATCTCGGGGAGCTCGCGCACGCTGGTGACCGCGCCCCACAGATTGTCGTTGGCGAGCACGGCCACGATCTTGTCGTCCGCCTCGCCGCCGTCGATCATCTGCAGCCCGCCGACCACGCGCGCGTCGAGGATGACTTCGCTGCGCTCGATCGGTCGTTCGCTGATCACGCAGATGTCCAGTGGGTCTCCGTCTCCCCGGGTCGACTTGGGCGACAGCGCACGGACCCGCTCACCGCAATAGGTCTGCGGCACGAGTCCGTACAGAGCCGGCGGCTGGGACGAAGTCCGCTGAGGTCGGTCCACACGCAAGTATCCCGTCTTCTTGTCGAGCTCGTACTTCACGAGGTCGAAGGGTGTCAGTTCGATGTATGCGTGCAGCACGTGCGGCGGGTTCGGCCCCACGTCGAGACCATGCCAGGGATGCGGGCGCCAACGGAAGAAGGGGGCAGGGAAGGTCATGCAGCTCTCCGGACCGGATCGGGGGGGTCGGATCTACGACGCATCGCCGACGCGTGCCGCGCGCCAGTCGCCGTAGGTCTCCTTGCCGGGATTGAAGTAACCGTAGTGCAGATGTGGAAAGCGCGCCGCGAGTCGACGCATGAACTCGCCGAGTCCGAAGCCCTCGCGCACCGAGCCCTCGGGCAGGATCTCGCGGTAGAGTTCGGGGTCGATGTTCAGGTTCCGCATCTGGATCAGGTCGAGGTCGCAGTGGTCGACGAAGTCGAACATCGCCTCGAGTTCCTCCTCGGTGTCGGTCACACCGGGGAAGACGAGGTAGTTGATCGAACGAAAGCGGTCGAAGCGCTTCATGATCTGCAGCGACTCGACGACGTCGTCGAAGCTGTAGTTGGTCGGGCGATAGTAGGCGTCGTAGACCGGTTGGCGCGGGCTGTTCATGCTCACACGGATGGCGTCGAGTCCTTCGACGCACATCTGCTCGACCACCGCGGGTAGGCTGCCGTTCGTGTTGACGTTGATCGTGCCCCGGTCGGTCTTCGCACGAATCGCGGCGACGCTGCGCGGAAGCAGATCGCGCGCGAGCAGGGGTTCGCCCTCGCAACCCTGGCCGAAACTGACCACGCCGTCGGGGACGCGCTCGAGGTGCGAGAGCGCGACGCCGGCGACTTCGTCGGGGGTCGGCGGGCGCTTCACGCGCTCGTGACTTGCGCGGAAGGAGCCATCGGGCTGCAGGGAAATGCAACCGACGCAACGCGAGTTGCAGGTCACGCTCGTGGGGAGCGGGGCCTCGTGCCGACCGATGAAGAAGTTCTGAGCCGCGCGGCAGTTGTACTCGAGCGCGCAACGTTCGAGTTGGCGGACGACCGCGTTCTCGCCGTCGACCTCGACGCGTCGTGCGACTTGCGTTTCCAGGCGACGCGCGTCGAATCGCCACGGATCCTGGCGCACGTCGGGATCGACCCTGATGCCGGTCGCCCAGAAGGTGTCGTCCGCGAAACCCACTGCCGCGTAGGCGAATAGAGGAAGCGTGGGTGCGCCCGCTCGCTTCTCGTAGGCCGGATGCAGGAAGAGATTCCACGCCGGGGCGAGGAATCCGGCCACGGCGGAGCATCCTTCGCGTTCGAAGGTCACGGTCTCGCCGCTGTCGGGGTCCAGTCCGACGGGGACGCGCTCGGGCAGCAGGAAGAGATCGCTTCCGCGCGGAAGTTCGATCACCTCGTCGGCGCGGGGCGCACGCGGATCTCCTCCGCCCACCCCGGCCATGAGGAGCGTCGGGTGGTCGAGGATCGAGCCGTCCGGCTCGGCGTAGACCATGCGCAGAGGTTCCGTGGGGCGGCGGGGCGTGCTCATGGATCGAAGGTAACGCAGGCCGGACGCACCCGCGACGCATGGTCCGGATTGCCGCGGGCCCGATTCGCGGGGGCGATCAGCGCGCGCGAAGCCGACCCCGGTCGGCCGTGTCGTTCCACGACGAGAAACCACGGGAATCCAGCGGCGCGCGCGGTTCTCGCGGGGCGCCCGTGGTCTCGTCGTCGGGTGTACGATGGTGTCCCAAGAGGAGGGGAAACACCATGCAGGTCATTCGAACACTGATCCAAGGTTTCTCGACGGTCGCCGCCGTCGTCCTGGTTCTTCTGATCTTCACCGGGGTCTGCTTCGTCTGACCCTGATCCGGGCGCGAGTCGCAACCGCCCGCACCGATGCGATGCGGCGTCGAGGTCGATCCCACCTGGCCCGACGCCGCGTCGTTCACGCCTCCGTCGCACGCAGATTCGTCTGCGGACGCGTATCGATCTCCAGGGTGAAGAGGTCCGGCCGGCTGTAGTGGCCGTCCACGTCCAACGTCAGCCGCGCTTCGTCACACCGCGCCGGATCGATCTCCGCGTAGAGGATCTTCTCGCGGCTGACGACGGGATCGACGACGTAGCTCGTGTCGGGTGCGATGATCGCCGAACCGCCACTCAGCAACTCGGTCGCGTCGTCGCCCGGGATCGATTCCAGGAGCTCCAGTCCGGAGTCCTCTCCGAGCGAGCGGTACCCGTCGATCATCGCGCCCTTCGTGAGCGGCGCCCCGCAGCAGAGAACGTAGCAACCGCCTTCGAAGGCGTACTGTCGGCTGGCCAACTGGTGGAGATCGTGTCCGGTGGGCCACTGCGCGACGTGCAAGACCTCACCCTTGGCGTGCATGACCTGGCGTAGTGCCGGCATCCAATGCTCCCAGCAGATCATGGCGCCGACGTTTCCGTGCGGGGTGGCCAGGACGTCCAGCGTGCTGCCGTCGCCGCGTCCCCAGATCATGCGCTCGGTGTAGGTAGGGACGAGTTTGCGCCGCAGGGCGCGGGTTTCGCCGTCGCGCGAGAACGAGACGATGGCGTTGTAGAGGGTGTTGCCGCGCCGCTCGTGCATTCCCATGACCACGTCGCAGTCGTGGGCGTGGGCCACGCGATGGATTCGCGCGAGTTCCTCGCCGTCGAGCGACGGAGACTGCTGGATGAGGCGGGTGTAGAGCGCACGGGCCGGTGGATGGTTCCACAGGGCTGCTTCCGGTGCACTGTCGATCCACGCGGGGTAGCCGGTCAGCCAGGTCTCGCCGAACGCGATGACGCGAGCACCCTGTCCAGCCGCTTCCGCGATCGCGGTCTCGGCGCGCAGCAGGGATTCCTCGAGGTTCAGGAAGGCAGAGGGCCGCTGAACGATGGCGACACCGAAGGATCCGGACATGGCGACTCCTCGCGGGGAAACGAGAACAGGGTCCGCTCCGAGGAACGGACCCTGCGGCTCCGGAAACTGTAGTCGACGCTACTGGACCGACGCCACCTGTGCGTGCTCGACCATGTGGCTTCCGATCGCCTTCGCGATCAGATCCTTCGGCATGGACGCGAGCTCGATGGCGATCTCCATCTTCTCGCCGTCACGCTCGACCATGTAGTCCACGGTGTTACCGGGAACCTTGGCCGCCTTGACGGCCTTCTTCGCGGCCTCGTCCATCGTGCCGTACTCGTGGCCGTTCATGCCGAAGAGCACGTCGCCGACCTCGAAGCCGGCCGCTGCGGCGGGGCCGCGCGACACGATCTTCGTGATCGTCCAGGTGTGGCTCTCGCCGTTCCAGTCGCCTTCGAGCCCCGCCCAGCCGGCATGCTCGTACTTGGCGGTCATTCCGTCGAGGCAGGCCTGCGTGCTGGCGGTGCAGTGCTCGCCGGCGAAGGCGCGAGGCGCGACGAGAAGGACGAACAGGGCGGTCAGGGCGAACAGACTCGTCTTCATGGATTTCATGGATTCACTCCCGCTTCCGAAGAAGCTTGGCTCGGGTCGGAAAGGGGCTCGCACGTGCGAGCCGACGTGCCGCAGGGAGTCGGCACGTGGGACCCTACGCGGTTTCGTCCACGCAGGTCGTCAACCCGACGTGAGGAAGTCGTGCACGTTCTGTGTCCCCGCCGGGCCCGGTACGAGCGGGATCAGGCGCGGCGGCGGGCTGAGTCGTCACCGAGAAGGTCGACGAGCTCACCCACGGTGTGTTTCTGTTCCAACGGATGACGGAGTGCGATGTCGCCGTGAATGACGTAGTGATTCCTCCGTCCGTCACGCTCGCGCTCGATGATGCCGCCTTGTTCGAGTTCACCGACGATCCGCTGCACCGCACGTTCGGTGATCCCGACACGATCGGCGACTTCACGGATGCGGACGTCCGGATCCTGGGCCAGACAGAGCAACACGTGACAGTGGTTGCTCAAGAATGTCCATGTCGGTTCGTGCGGTTGGATGTCGGTCATGGCCAACGCCTATCGATGGAGCTCCGGTGCGCAAGGTCTTCGGCACGGAAGTACAGGAAATATCATTCCGGAATCCAATTGCGCAAGTGTGATGTCGTCGTTTTCTTGCGGTGCGCACGGGGAATCCCCTGGCTCACTGAAACCCATGTCTGAGGCCTGTTTCCGGCGATGCCCATCCTCTTCACCACCGTGACCGCGCTCCTCCTGGGGTCCTTACTGGTTCCCGCGCTGGTGCGTGTGGCCGGACGGACCACCGGGTGGATCCTGGCGGCCGTCGTGGGCGCAGCAGGCTTGCTGATGCTGCGCGAGGGATTCGCGACGCCGACGGTCGAAGTCCTTCCCTGGCTCCCCGAGCTCGGGGTGTCGCTGGCGTTTCGCCTGGACGGTCTGTCGGCGACCTTCGTCCTGCTCGTCGCGGGAATCGGCGGGCTCGTCCTGCTCTACGGCGACGGGTATCTGCAGTCCAGTCCCGTCCGGTCACGGGTGCTCGCGTTGCTCACCGCGTTCCTCGCGGCCATGCTCGGACTCGTGCTGAGCGACGACCTGATCACGCTCTTCGTTTTCTGGGAGCTGACCTCGATCACGAGCTTTCTGCTGATCGGTACGAAGTACGCGAGCGAGTCCTCGCGATCGGCCGCGCGGCAGGCCCTCCTGGTCACCGGTGCCGGGGGGATCGCGCTGCTCGTGGGACTCGTCCTCTTGTCGCGGATCGGGCTCGATGCCGGACTCGCCGCGGACGAAGCCTGGCGCGTGTCGTCGTTGTTGACGATCGATCCGCGCGGCCATGATCTGTATCCGGCTGCGCTCGGTCTGATCCTTCTCGGCGCCTTCACCAAGTCCGCACAGGTGCCCTTCCACTTCTGGCTTCCAGCGGCGATGGCCGCGCCGACGCCGGTCAGCGCGCTGCTGCATTCGGCCACCATGGTCAAGGCGGGGGTCTTCCTGCTCGCGCGGCTGCACCCGGTTCTCGGGGGCACCTCGGCCTGGGTGTGGACGGTCACGGGCGTCGGCATGGTGACGATGGTCTATTCCGCGATCGTGGCCACGCGGCAGCGCGACGTGAAGAAGGTTCTCGCCTGGTCGACGGTCGCGGTGCTCGGTGTTCTCACGATGCTGCTCGGGATCGGCACGAAGAAGGCGATCGAAGCCGCGGTTGTGTTCCTGGTGGCCCACGCTCTGTACAAGGCTGCTCTGTTCATGGTGGCTGGAAACATCGACCACGGGGCAGGCACGCGGGATCTCGCGCGGCTCCGGGGCTTGCGCCGTGCACTTCCGT
>JGI12109J20283_12488736_pt1 | contig 18214 bp, 11 predicted proteins | sample ElkSlonscriptome_12_FD_20283 | JGI IMG/M metagenome (IMG submission 20283)
ACGGCTCGGGGTTGAGCACTGAAAGTTGTCAGGTCAAATGTGATGTAGATCGGCAGCAACTTTCATCCATTACGGCTCGGGGTTGAGCACTGAAAGGCTTGACCGTTTAGGTGCTTGACCAGGCGGGCGACCTCTTTCATCCATTACGGCTCGGGGTTGAGCACTGAAAGACTGTCGTGTCGCGTTTGGCAGCAGCCTCGCTATATTTTCTTTCATCCATTACGGCTCGGGGTTGAGCACTGAAAGTTGTCAGGTCAAATGTGATGTAGATCGGCAGCAACTTTCATCCATTACGGCTCGGGGTTGAGCACTGAAAGATACTTCGATATCGGTCTCGATGCATTCCCAGCGGGCTTTCATCCATTACGGCTCGGGGTTGAGCACTGAAAGTGCGCTGGCAGCCGCATAAACCACCACCAACGCAGGGCCTTTCATCCATTACGGCTCGGGGTTGAGCACTGAAAGGTTTCGATCTCCTGGTAGTGTGGCAAAAAACCACTGTCTTTCATCCATTACGGCTCGGGGTTGAGCACTGAAAGATGTCGGCGTTGCCGGTTATCTCGGTGTGTATGTTGCTTTCATCCATTACGGCTCGGGGTTGAGCACTGAAAGGAAATTCCCGTGGGGGCTGGTGTTAAAAATCGAAGTCTTTCATCCATTACGGCTCGGGGTTGAGCACTGAAAGGACATGAACTTATCGAGGCACTACTCAAACTCATAGACTTTCATCCATTACGGCTCGGGGTTGAGCACTGAAAGACGAGTCCGTCACTTCGGATATACGCCAGCCTCACGGCTGCTTTCATCCATTACGGCTCGGGGTTGAGCACTGAAAGCTTGCTCTTATTGCGAGGGCGACTAGACAACCGCGTGACTTTCATCCATTACGGCTCGGGGTTGAGCACTGAAAGAGGTCAGCCTGGTCTTCTCGACGAAGCTCTCGCGGATCTTTCATCCATTACGGCTCGGGGTTGAGCACTGAAAGGTGAGTTCGAGGAATGCAGGGTCGTCATACTGTTCGGCCTTTCATCCATTACGGCTCGGGGTTGAGCACTGAAAGATTACCGGGGCAGACGTTCCGACAATCACCGGAGGCTTTCATCCATTACGGCTCGGGGTTGAGCACTGAAAGTTCGTACGGCATGCTTGAGATAGCCCCGGTCGTTGAACTTTCATCCATTACGGCTCGGGGTTGAGCACTGAAAGTTCACAACGCGAATATAGAATTCACCCAGGTGTATCTTCTTTCATCCATTACGGCTCGGGGTTGAGCACTGAAAGTCCACCAATGCCTGTCCGTTTGTGTGCATCTCAATTCTCTTTCATCCATTACGGCTCGGGGTTGAGCACTGAAAGGTTGTCAATGCTATCTCTGCACAAACCACGGCGATCACTTTCATCCATTACGGCTCGGGGTTGAGCACTGAAAGAACTAGTTTTAAATCCTAATGCTACAGAGGAGGATGGCTTTCATCCATTACGGCTCGGGGTTGAGCACTGAAAGTGGATTGCGCTGAAGACGTTTGCAAGCAGCCCGCTGGCTTTCATCCATTACGGCTCGGGGTTGAGCACTGAAAGTTGCTTTTGTTTCGAGGACGGGACGAGAGGCGCGTGCTTTCATCCATTACGGCTCGGGGTTGAGCACTGAAAGTTGTAGGACGTATCAAACACCGCGAACGTGTTCGATGCTTTCATCCATTACGGCTCGGGGTTGAGCACTGAAAGGTTATTCTCCCGGCGTAGACGCTCAAGCTGTCCGCCGCTTTCATCCATTACGGCTCGGGGTTGAGCACTGAAAGTCAACAACGTTGCGCTGTGCGGTGGAAGGAAAGTCAACTTTCATCCATTACGGCTCGGGGTTGAGCACTGAAAGAAATACAAATGTGTTAGTGCTGTATTATTACTGACATCTTTCATCCATTACGGCTCGGGGTTGAGCACTGAAAGGCCATTGTGTCCGTCGTGGACGGTGATGCGGCGGGGCTTTCATCCATTACGGCTCGGGGTTGAGCACTGAAAGAACAACTGCCGAACAAATGCTTCATCTTCCGCCGCATCCTTTCATCCATTACGGCTCGGGGTTGAGCACTGAAAGGTGATTTGAACTGTTGTCATTGTTGTCTCGCTTTCTCTCTTTCATCCATTACGGCTCGGGGTTGAGCACTGAAAGGGCGCGGGAGTTGGGGCTGACCGTGGCGGAACTGGGGCCTTTCATCCATTACGGCTCGGGGTTGAGCACTGAAAGGTCATAGCCGCGATAGGCGGAATGCCCAACTCGCGCCCTTTCATCCATTACGGCTCGGGGTTGAGCACTGAAAGGATGAAATGCTCCCACAGTTCATCAAAGTCCGGCATCACTTTCATCCATTACGGCTCGGGGTTGAGCACTGAAAGTCGTGATTACGCCATGGAACTTCACCTTGTCATGGGTCTTTCATCCATTACGGCTCGGGGTTGAGCACTGAAAGGGTTCTCCGGCAGGAGTTGCCACATGACGACCTGCCTTTCATCCATTACGGCTCGGGGTTGAGCACTGAAAGGCTGCACCTCCGGCGCGGCTCGGGCCAGCGCCCGCCCTTTCATCCATTACGGCTCGGGGTTGAGCACTGAAAGGCTCATTCCATGCTGCGTACGAATACGCCTTGATAACCACTTTCATCCATTACGGCTCGGGGTTGAGCACTGAAAGGGCCCGCGCCGCCTCTGGCGTCAGCCGGAACCGCTGTCTTTCATCCATTACGGCTCGGGGTTGAGCACTGAAAGAGGCGTTCAAGCTGGCGTTTGACTGGATTGTCTACACTTTCATCCATTACGGCTCGGGGTTGAGCACTGAAAGGGATGATCGCCTGCTGCATGCGGCCCTCCTGATACTCTCTTTCATCCATTACGGCTCGGGGTTGAGCACTGAAAGCTCGATCTCAGTGCTGGCGACCGGGCAAGTCGTCAAGCTTTCATCCATTACGGCTCGGGGTTGAGCACTGAAAGCGCTGTCGGGCGGACTATATTGTTCCAGGAGTGCAACTTTCATCCATTACGGCTCGGGGTTGAGCACTGAAAGTGCATAGCCCGGCTCCCCGCCGATGCTGGCATCGACGACTTTCATCCATTACGGCTCGGGGTTGAGCACTGAAAGACTGGGAGGGCGACGAGATGATCGCCGGGTTGAGCGACTTTCATCCATTACGGCTCGGGGTTGAGCACTGAAAGGGACGGGCGGCGCTTTGCGCGACAGGCAGTGGCAATCTTTCATCCATTACGGCTCGGGGTTGAGCACTGAAAGTTCATGTTCAGCTTTGCGCAGAAGTCCCCCCACTGGCTTTCATCCATTACGGCTCGGGGTTGAGCACTGAAAGTGTACGGGCAAGAACGCCCGGTCGTGCTTGTTGCGACTTTCATCCATTACGGCTCGGGGTTGAGCACTGAAAGATACTGTTACCTATTGCCATCAGCGCCGTCGCCACGGCTTTCATCCATTACGGCTCGGGGTTGAGCACTGAAAGGTCTTTCCCCACACGCCAGGGCCGGGATGCGCGACCTTTCATCCATTACGGCTCGGGGTTGAGCACTGAAAGTTGTCAATATTGAACAGCCGGGAGCGTACGACCTGGCTTTCATCCATTACGGCTCGGGGTTGAGCACTGAAAGGTGGCAGACAAACGTGCCGCTGCGTCGCCCGGCAGGGGCTTTCATCCATTACGGCTCGGGGTTGAGCACTGAAAGGTGGGCTGCCGGGGAGCGGCCCCGCGTGGCGACCGGGGCTTTCATCCATTACGGCTCGGGGTTGAGCACTGAAAGGGCGCGAACCTGGTCCACGGCGTCGGCAACGCGGGGCGGCTTTCATCCATTACGGCTCGGGGTTGAGCACTGAAAGAAAGAGAAAGGTCTTGCCCCGTCAAGGCTTGTGTTCTTTCATCCATTACGGCTCGGGGTTGAGCACTGAAAGGGCTCGGCCTGGCGCTCGTCAGGCAGCGGCACCTGGTCTTTCATCCATTACGGCTCGGGGTTGAGCACTGAAAGCTTAGACTGGTGTACAACGAGCGCTCTCGCGGACGGCAACTTTCATCCATTACGGCTCGGGGTTGAGCACTGAAAGCTCATGCTTTGTAGCTCGTATGTGTTCACGAACTTACTTTCATCCATTACGGCTCGGGGTTGAGCACTGAAAGAGAATTCTTGTGTGAGTTCATCGGGGAGTGCTAAAATGCTTTCATCCATTACGGCTCGGGGTTGAGCACTGAAAGGAGTTTTCTATTACTGGGTGGAAGTTGAACTCTGCCCTTTCATCCATTACGGCTCGGGGTTGAGCACTGAAAGTGATACCAATAGCCGCATAGAATGCCGTTGCGACCTCTCTTTCATCCATTACGGCTCGGGGTTGAGCACTGAAAGAGGCGGGCCAGCAGTGCGGCCGCACCGTTGATGCGGTCTTTCATCCATTACGGCTCGGGGTTGAGCACTGAAAGGGAAAGCGGAAAGCGGCCTGAGCGTCGAGCGCAAAACGGCATCTGTGCATCCACTCGTGCGCGGGGACCGGCGGTGGTGGCGGGCGGACGATGGCCGACCCCGCTCGTGCAAAGGGTGTGTGGGCGTCGCCGGATGTGGAGCGGCCTGAGCGCCGAGCGCAAAACGGCATCTGTGCATCTACTCGTGCGCGGGGACCGGCGGTGGTGGCGGGCAGACAGTGACCGACCCCGCTCGTGCAAAGGGTGTGTGGCCTCAGAACAGCGCACGATGGATGGCGCGGCATCCCCCAGTCGCCTTTTGAGGGTAGACCTCTTGGGAGAATTGTATTGGAATGCTATCCGATGGCGCAACTCCGGTGGCTGGCCGGCTAAAAACCAGCAGTGATCACGCAGAGGCGCGGATGCTCACTAGCTCCACGCCTCTCGCGTTGGTTATCACAACAAATTATCAAATTAGTGCATCTGCTAACCCATAACCGTTAACCCATAACCGTTAACCCGTAACCGTTAACCCATACCCCCTACGCCGCCAGCGGCACCGCTGCCGGTTCGCCCTGAGCCGCATTCAGCGCCGACCAGCGCTCGACCAGTTGGTCGCTACGCCCGCGCAGCCACTCCGACAACCAGCGTCCCTGGCCCATCACATCCAGGTGATACTCAACCGAGCCCTCCAGGGTTGAGGCAACCCGGCCCAGTTCACCCTGCAACCAGATCAGCTCGATCAGCTTCGGTAGCGTGGCGATCTCCTGCGCGCTCAAGGGCGAAACGGCAACATAGGCCGCTATCAGCCGGTTTGCGCGTTGCTCGTCGAGTGGTCCCCGGAAAACACCCCACATCATCTGGTCGGCATAGCCGGCATCGGTCGCAAAGCTGACCAGCGCATCGGCCAGGTCCACAATGCGCGCATCCCATGTGACCTGATCATAGTCGAGCAGGGCCGCGACCTCGTTCCCCTGGAAGCGCAGGTTGCCGCTGTGCATATCGCCATGGATCAGGCAGTGGGGCAGATAGCCGTACACATCTTGCCGCAGTGCCGTGCGCAGTTGCGATGCGCGGGCATCGTACCAGGCCAGCGACGGCCAGAGGTCGCCCATCACATCGCACTCCATCAACCGTTCGGTCATGCTGAGGATGCCATGCGGATTGTAGCGCGGCGTGGTGTCCCGTGGCGGCGCCGCAAAGCCCTGCACCAGGTTATGGTAGTGGGCCAGCGTTGCGCCGACACTCGTCAACTGCTGGGGTTGCTCAGCATTAAAATCTTTCCCCTCGATAAAGAGTTGCACTTCGTAGCGCTGATTATCCAGGTGCAGCAACGTCTCGCCGGCGCAGGTCGGGATCAGCCCCGGCACAGGAAAGTTGTGCTCATACAGATGGGCAATAAGCGCGTGGCGCTGCTGATGGGCGCGCTCGTTGAGGTGCTGACAGTTGCGTCGGACAACAAAGCGGCCATAGCTGGTCTGAATGAAGGCGGTTTCGTTTACGTTGCCCTCGGCAGCCGGAGTTACTTGCTGCAGGTCGCCCAGGTCATAGTGGGCCAGTACACGTTCGATGTGCGATGTAGTCAACATGATTCTATCCAATACAACTAATCAGGTCACTAAGTAATTCCCTTTCGTGGCTCAAAACACAACTCCCACACGTTGACAGTATACCGGAAACCCTGCAAAAGTGTATAGGCCATTTGGGGTAGTCAGGTATAGGCCATGGGACGAGAGTTTATACTGGCCATAGAACGAGGAGTATAGATTTAGTAAACGGAATAGTTGCACGTCGTACTATATTGTTTTGTATCAAATATAGATAGATCACCTGTATGTGATAGAAACTCAAACAGAATGTTGGTATCGGTACTATCCAGACGATAGTACCTGGTTGTTTTAATGCTTTTGTAACCCGACGGTTACTCGCACAAGTATAATATTACCGGCACCTCAATGCCGGACGCTGGTTTATCGTTTGCTACCCCACTGTTCCAGCGGGATTTGCCGTTTTGCGCCATGGTCTACTTTGCCCCGTTACCCTGCCGACTATTTGACACTGGCCCTGACATCCGTTAAGATACCCGTGGCACCAACGAACGGCAGCCACACTGGTTGAACCCTGCCAGGGCCGGAAGGCAGCAACAGTGGCCGGTCGTGCTGGGTGTTTGTGGTGCCATTTCCTTTTCCCTATTCCTCTTACCGCCCCGGCACATACAGGATCTCCTGCGTCCGCCCCGGTGCCGTGTTGTCTGTTACTTCGATGGTACCCAGTTCCTCGGTCGTAAACTCGCCCGGCGTGCCGAGCGTTACGTTGGTGACGGTCAGGCTGTCCGCGTTGCGGGTCAGGAGTAGCAGCGTTTCGTTGTTGCGCCACATTGCGTCCTGGAAGCTGCCGCCGATTTCGTCCAGCGCCCACTCGGCGGCGACGTTGGCCGTGGCAACGCGCAGGATCTCGAAAGACGCGTCCGGTTCGGGGTTGGTTGTCCGGGCGTAGAAGACCTGCATTCCATCAGGGGAGATGCGGATCGGTCCGAAGTTGGTTTCTGTCTGCGCGACCAGCGTGGCGGTTGTGCCCGTGGTCGTATCCAGATGGAGCAACTCCTGCTCCGCCAGGCCGGGACCGAGCATGAACGATCCGGTCACCAGCGCGAACTGCTGCCCGGCGGCGGAGACGCTGACAAAGAGGTGCCCCTGGTCGCGGATGGTCTCCACGGTGCCGCCAGGCGGGTCCAGTCGCAGCAGGGCCGCCGGGGGCGCGTCGGTCTGCCAGCGCAGTTGCTGCCCGATGATTCCGGTCGGGGTCCAGGCCACCGGGCCAAAGAGTGCCGTATTTGCGCCGGTTTGCAGCACCTCCGGCGTACCATCCGGCAGATCGCGCGTCTGTAGTTCCCACGCTTGTTGACTGATCGCTGCATAGACCAGCGTCTGACCGTCGGGCGCGAAGTGCGGACGAAAGATCGAGATCGCTTCCGCCTCCCCCACCGTCTGCATGTCGCCACTGCTCAGGTCGAGCAGGGTGGCCTGGGTGGTGTTCTCCTGGTAGAGGATGTAGCTGCCATCCGGGGCGGCGGCGGCGGCGGTGAGGGTGACATCCTCTCCGGTCTGCCCCAGCGTGATCGCCTGGTCGGGTGTGTCCAGGGGCACGACCCGCTTTCCGCTGCGCACCCAGATCTGATCAGTCGGGAGCAGCGTTTCGGGGACAGCGGTGGGCGTTTCCATCTCCATCTCCAGCGTGGGCGCTTCTCCCGCGGGCGTAGGCGTCTGATTGATATCGGTGGGTAGACTAATTGGTGTGGGGGTGGGCGCTTCGGGCGTGAATGTGTCGCACCCGGCGATGGCAATTGCCGGCAGCAGCAGGCCGATGAGCCGGTAGCTTCGGCGCAGTCCCGACAGGGTTTGCTTTCTTCTCGGCATCTTTTCTCCTCGTTTTTTGCAATTTCAAACCTGATTTCTTGCCACAGAGCGCACAGAGGACACAGAGAACAAGTAGAGTGGGGCGTAGTGGCTTATGAACGATGAATGTTTAATCCGGACAGCGTTGGATCGGAGTCCCGGCTTCAGCCGGAGCAGGCGTTCCGAGCAGGATGCTGCCGAGGCAGGCACTCAACCGGCTAAAGCCGGGACTCCCGCGAATCGTATATGCGGGTTATTTGTGCAACGTTTACGAGCCGGGACTGCGGATCATCACATAGGTGAACTGTGAAATTAATCTAGACAGCGTCTTGCCGGAGTCCCGGCTTATGAACGATGAATATCTAATCCGGACAGCGTTGGATCGGAGTCCCGGCTTCAGCCGGAGCAGGCGTTCCGAGCAGGATGCTGCCGAGGCAGGCACTCAACCGGCTAAAGCCGGGACTCCCGCGAATCGTATATCCGTTATTTGCGCAACGTTCTATGCCGGTATCTCGGCAAGCTCTGCTTCATACCGCCGGTTGACCGCGTCCCAGTCGATCACATTCCACCAGGCATTGATATACTCCCCGCGCTGATTCTTGTACTTCAAGTAGTAGGCATGCTCCCAGACATCAATGCCCAGCAGTGGCGTCTGGCCCTGCATGTAGGGGCTGTCCTGGTTGGCGGTTGTGGTAATCAGCAAATCCCCCCCATCCATGACCAGCCAGCCCCAGCCGCTGCCAAAGACGCTTGATCCCGCTTCGGTCAACTGCGACTTGAAGGTGGCGAAGTCGCCAAAGGTGCGGTTAAGCGCATCCGCCAGCGCGCCGGTTGGTTCGCCGCCGCCATTCGGACTCATCGTCAGCCAGTAGAGCGTATGGTTGATATGCCCGCCCCCATTGCGGCGTACCGTTGTGCGGATATTTTCCGGCAGTTCGTCCAGATGGGCCAGCATGTAGGGCAGGGTCAGGCTCTGCTCGCGCCACTCCGGGAAGGTTTCCAGCGCGGAGTTAAGCCGGTTGACATATCCGGCATGGTGCCGGTTGTGATGGATCTGCATGGTCTGCTCGTCAATATGCGGCTCCAGCGCGTTGAACGCGTAGGGCAGGTTGGGCAGCATATACTCGCCCAGGACATCCTGTGCCTGGGTCAACTGAGTGACATCGGCGAGGGTCGGATCGACGGTGGTGGTCGGAACCGTGCGCACGGGTCGGCTGGAACTGCAAGCGGCGAGTAGCCCGGCCGTTGTGCCAAGACCGAGCGTTCCCAGGAACCGGCGGCGGCTGATTTTGGTCTGTAGCATAAGCAAGCTCCTCCTCGTTACGGGCAGCAGCATGGCTGCCGCCCTCCAAATGCACTTCAATATGGTGAATATCTACAGCGGCGGGACTATTATCGCACACTGCGTCAAGCCTTCGGCAGTGCCGGCCGGGTGGAGCGGGTCGCGGGGGAGCAATGTCCCGGTTCATATCCGTTTGCCGGCAAAACAGCAATGCGTCGTAACGGGTTCAGTTGGCGCAGGAGCGGCACGTTCCCGTCCAATATCGCTGTGTTCTGTATGTTCTCTGTGGCTATGACAACAAATCAGGATCAGGTTGCACAAAACGTGCCAGGCAGCACGCCCGACAGCGGATACAGAACAGCACTGCGGAAGACCTGTGCTACAATAGCCGCCATATCTCCACGAGGACCATACTGGTCTACCTGGGGGTGCCGGCCGTTTGCCTGCACTCGTGCGCGCTGATCCGGTCACGCGCGGATTGCCCATGCCCGCATGCGCGCAGGTGGGCGGGATTGTCGTAAGTTGTATCAAAGGAGGAAATGTATGACCTATCGGTTCAGATGGATGCCACTGGTGCTGTCGGCACTGCTGGCGCTGCTGGTGGCCGCATGTGGTACGGGCGCGCCCGCCGAGGTGGCGGGAACTACTGAGGCTGAAATCGACGAAGCTGCAGAAACTATCGAAACCGGAGTCGGTACGGCGGAACCGCTGGCTGAAACGGCTGAGGTGGAGATCGAGGAAGGTATGGCGACGGCTGAGGCCATGGGCGGGGACGTGGCCGGTACGGCGGAACCGCTGGCCGAAACCGCCGAGGCTGAGATCGACGAGAGTGTGGCGACGGCTGAGGCCATGGGCGGGGACGTGGCCGGTACGACGGAACCGCTGGCCGAAACCGCCGAGGCTGAGGTTGATGAAGGTATGGCGACGGCTGAGAGTGTGGTTGAAACGACCGTGCCCGAAGCGGATGTCGCCATTGGCGATATCGGTGAGCCGGTGGCCGACCTGGGTGGCCGCACGCTGATCATCGGCAGCGACACCGCCTACCCGCCGATGGAGTTTATCAACGATGAGCGGGAGATTGTCGGCTTTGATGTGGATATGATGAATGCCATCGCAGAACTGGTCAATGCCGAAGTGCAGTTTGAAACCGCCAACTTTGACGCCATCTTTGCCGCGCTGTCCGGGGGCGAGTATGACCTGGTGGTCTCGGCGGTTTCGGTGACCGAGGAGCGCGACGAGATTATTGACTTCTCCGCGCCCTACCTGAGCGTCGGGCAGGTGCTGGCGGTGCAGGCGGAGAACACCGCGATCACCAGTGTTGATGATCTGTCCGAGGGAGTGATCGTCGGTGTCCAGCGCGGCACCACCGGCGAGCAGGCCGCGCTGGACGCGGGCATCCCCGATGGCGACATTCGCCGCTATGACACGATTGACCTGGCCTTCCAGGATCTGGCAACCGGAGCAGTTGATGCGGTAATCGCCGACGGCCCGCCAACCGCTCAGTACACCGAGGAACTTCCCGGCCTGAAGGCAGTCGGTGGCCCCTTCACCACCGAGGACTATGCGATTGCGCTGCAGGAGGGCGACGCTGAGTTGCAGGAGGCAGTCAATGCCGCGCTCAGTCAGTTAAAGGAGAATGGCATCCTTGAGGAACTGATGGAGAAGTGGAACCTGCAGGATGTGGCAACTGTGCCATAGTCTGTCTGTGGGGACATACTGTTGCATGCGAATTGGGGCGGCCATACCGCCGCCCCATCGTCCTGTTTCAATCTTCCCAATGTCTTATTTTACACGAGTTACGCGGTGCGTATCCAAACCGGGCGTTTTCACCCGATGAACGTCCGATTCGCCTGCGGCAGCATGGTACTTCTTTTTGTCTTTTTCACACAAATGTTACACAAAGTGTAACATTTGTGTGAAAAAGCATGGAATCTTCCGCCCTGTCGGAGGCGGAATCTCCTGTCGGGTTAACGACCGCGTAACTCGTGTTATTTTACAGGACTTACGCGGTGAGCATTCAAACGTCCCGATTCGCCTCCGGCAGGGCGGAAAATACTAGCTTTTTGATAAAAACTTTACACAGAGTGTAAAAGTTTTTATCAAAAAGCCGCATAATGTACCATGCTGCCGCAGGCGATTCTGGTTTGCGCTGGGTCAAACGTCCGATTTGAACGAGCAATCGCGTAACGCGTGATTTTAACTGATCGTTATCATACTATCCACATGCTGTCCCGCTTCCCGCCGCGACGGGATAGCACCAGACTACGCAGGAGTACCATGGCGAGTGAAAGCGAAAGACAGGGCGGTGGCCGGCTCACCCATGGTGTCGGTCTGCCCCTCCGCAGGATGCCCTACTGGTTTATTATCATTCTCATCTTCTTTCTGGTTACATTTTATACCATATTTAGCTCAGAAGACTACCGCGATACGCTGAGTTTTATTGCCGAAGGTCTGGTATTTACCATCCTGATCACCGTTATCGGCTATGCGATTGCCCTGGTCGTCGGCCTGGTGATCGGGTTGGGCCGGGTGTCGCGCAATCCGGTGATCTACACGCTGGCGACGCTGTATGTTGAGGTGTTTCGCGGCGTGCCGATGCTGGTGATTATCTACTATGCGCGCTTTGTAATTGTGCCCTGGGTTGCCACCGATCTGCTCAATCAGCCGCAGATCTTGCGCAACGATCTACTGATCGGCGCGATTCCCCTGGCGCTGGGCTATGCGGCCTACATGGCCGAGATCTACCGCGCCGGGATCGAGTCGGTCGAGCGCGGCCAGAACGAGGCGGCTCGCTCGCTGGGCATGAGCCATGTGCAGACGATGCGCTATATCGTTCTGCCGCAGGCCATCCGCCGGATTCTGCCGCCGATGGGGAATGAGTTTATTGCAATGCTGAAGGACTCATCGTTGCTCTCCGCAATTGGCGTGCCGGAGTTGACCTACTGGGGGCGCAATCGCATTGCGGCAACCTACAACACCTTTCTGGGCTGGAATACCGTCGCCTTTCTCTACCTGATTTTGAGTCTGATCCTGTCGCTGGGCGTGAAGTGGATCGAAAGGAGGAGCGGCAGTGGACACCACTAACCCGACTGAACCGGTTGAAACGGAAACGATTGTTCACACGCTTGGTAAAACTATTATTCAGATGGAGGCAATTACCAAACGCTTTGGCGAACTGGTTGCCCTTGATACTGTTTCACTGGAGGTGCAGCGCGGCGAGGTGCTGATGATCATTGGGCCGAGCGGCTCCGGGAAGTCTACGCTGCTGCGCTGTATCAACTATATGGAGGTGCCCACCAGCGGCCGCGTCACCGTTGATGGGATCGATATGAGCCGGCGGCGGGTCAATATCAACAAGGTGCGCGAGGAGGTCGGGATGGTCTTTCAGCGCTTCGAGTTGTTCCCGCACCTGACCGTGCTGGAGAATGTCACCCTGGCTCAGCGGATTGTGCGCAAGCGCAAGTCGGGTGATGCCGGTGAGGTCGCGCATGATTTGCTGCGCAAGGTGGGCATCCCGGAGAAGGCCAACAACTACCCGGCGCAGCTCTCCGGCGGGCAGCAGCAGCGCGTCGCGATTGCCCGTGCGCTGGCGATGCAGCCCAAAATTATGCTCTTCGATGAGCCAACCTCCGCGCTGGACCCGGAGATGATTAAAGAGGTGTTGGATGTGATGCTTGAGCTGGCCCGCGAGGGCATGACGATGGTGGTGGTCTCCCACGAGATGGGCTTTGCGCGGGCTGCCGCTAACCGGGTGGTGTTTATGGACCAGGGGCGCATTGTCGAGATGGGTGAGCCGGATCAGGTATTCGATCAGCCGCAGCACGAGCGCACGCAACTCTTCCTGAGTAAAATCTTGCACTAATACCCCGTTACGCCGGTCGGTGCGGACAGGCAGATTGGTTTTTTCCGTCGGATCGGAAGGATTTGTATCTTTTCTACAAAAATATTTACTCAGAGCGCTATGTTTTTGTAGAAAAGATACAACTTCATCCTGCTACTACCGGCGAAGACCGGTTTTTGCCCTGACACTATGCCGGAACAGACTATGCCCCATAAAATATGTTACTAAAAGGAATGAGTATTAGATGTCATTTTCTGAACTCAAACGTAACTGTCTGGAGTAGGATCGAACTATCAAAAGCGTTGCGTGGTTGAAGCTACTATAGCTTTCCATAGATCTACTAACCAGTCGCATCTGCGAAAGGAGTTCAGAATGACCGCACAGACACGAGTTCTTGAAGTTGCTCAGCCCGTTCAGGATATGGCTTCCCGGTATGTCAATGCGATGAATGAAGTTATGGCATTGAATCTGGATATGGCCTTCGACGTTATGTTGAAGAACTATAGCTTTATGTGCAATATGCGCAGTTCGGCTGATGCGATGGTTGAGGATTTGCTCAAGGGCCAGCAGCGTTTTGTCACTGAAATGGTCCATGTAGCGCAGGACTATGCGGTGAAGATGCCGGATATGATGACAGTTCCCTCGATGAAGTAGTGAGAACAAAGAACTGAAAACAAAGAACTGAGAACTGAGAACCACATATCACGTCTGTTCTTTTTCCTTTGTTTGTTCTTTCTATACTCACTCGAAACCGCTGGCTTAGTCCGGCGGTTTCGTTTGCTGGACATCACGTATCAGGCGTCCCGGCTTCCGCCGGATCTGGTTCCCGGCAGGATGCGGCGGTCCCGGCAGGCATTCAACCGGCTAAAGCCGGGACGCCTGAACCCTGACGCCAGCGCTACAGTTCTCCGGCCCTCGGTTCTCAGTTCTCCAGTTCTCCAGTTCTTTGTTCTTCAACTCTTAGAGACTGTCTGAAAAGATGATTCGCGTCGGTCCCACGGCATGCTGGGTGCCCTGATCCACCGGACAGCGCCCCAGGAGTCCCGGCTTCAGCCGGTGTGTGGCCGAAACCGGCTGAAGCCGGGACTCCCGCTCCGGGGCCGTAGCCCCATGACCAACCCTTTTCAGACAGTCTCTTACACCTGCTGCATCCGCACGGTGCGCAGGCGGTTGATCGCCGCCGCCAGTTCAAACCGGCGCGGGCGGGCAAAGTTGCCGGGGTGGTGCTCCCAGCGGTGGAACGGGTCGAGCGCATCCAGGCCATGTGCGTCAAAAAATTCCTCCACGGCGGTGACAACCTCGGCCAGGGTAGCCTTGCCATCCATAAATCGCTCGGTTGCCAGATGTATCGCATGGCCCACGGCGCGCGTCTGGCTGAGATCAACCAGTTGCTCCACCCCCTGCAGATCAATCGGATCACTACCAAACAGGATGAGATCGCGGTCTTTAGCGTCGATCTTCACTTCGCGGCGACCGCGCGAGGGATCGAAGCTCTCCGGTTGGGGAATGCGCGGTGTGATCCGCTGAATCGGCTGGACCGCTTCGGCCTGGCGTCGGCTGGGATGCTCCTGCAGGACGCGCTTTGCCTCGGCGGTGACATCGTGGGGCAGGTAGTCGCGCAACATAATCACTGTGTCGGCCACATCGAAGTAGTCGCCCGATCCGCCCATCACCAGAATGGTTGAGACACCCAGGGTATCGTACAGCTCACGCACCCGATCCAGAAAGGGCGTGATCGGCTCATGCACTTTGTGAACCAGCGTCTGCATCCGTGCGTCACGCACCATAAAGTTAGTCGCGGAGGTATCTTCATCCAGCAGCAGCAGCCGGGTGCCCACCTCTAGCGCCTCGATGATATTGGCGGCCTGGCTGGTACTGCCGCTGGCATTATCGGTAGCGAAGGCCGTAGTGCTGCGTCCGTAGGGCAGATTGCTGATGAAGGGGCTGATATTCACCTGCTCAACCCGCCGGCCATCCTCGGCCCGGATCTTGACCGCGCTTGCATCGGTGACGACATACTCCCGCCCATCGCCGGGAATGTGGGGGTAGACGCTCTGTTCCAGCGCCTGCAGCAGGGTCGATTTGCCGTGATAGCCGCCCCCAACAATCAGGGTGACACCGCGCGGGATGCCCATGCCGCTGATCTGCGGCTGTGGGCCGTCCGGGGTGGGGAAGGGGTTGGGCAGATCAAATGTCACGCGAAATGCCGCCGGCGCGGTGAAGGGGACGGCCTGCTCACGCGGCAGTGGCCGGTTGCTTGCGCCACTCGCGCGCGGCAGGATCGCGCCATCACCCACAAATGCGACCAGTTCCCGGTCGGCCAGTTGGCTACGAATATGCGCCTGATTTTCGCAACATTCGACAAACTCCTGCCCGTCGCGCTGCGGCAGATGCTCCCAGGCAAGCCCGGCGCTGACAATTTCGGGCAACTCGGTGCAGAGCATCGCCTCGGCCTGCCGCCCCAGCACGCTGCGGCCTGAGGCGGGCAACCCGACCTGTAGCCGCGCCTCGACCCACTCCGGCGTAACCCGGATGGCGGTACGCTCCAGGATCTCCTGGCCGCCGGCGTCAATCGTGATCATGCCGCTCTTGCCGGTGCCGCGCCGCCCCTGGACGACGCGCCGGATCGCGTGCTGCATGGTGCGGGCCAGAAAATCTTGCAGGGCCACCCGGCGGACGGGGTTGGTGTGCAGCGCGTCGGGGAGTTGCGCATGCTGCTGCGGGACGCGCACCCGGATCTTGGACGGGGCGGCAAAGGGATCACCCTGAACATAATCAATAAACAGGGTAAATCGATCAAAATCGTACGATCCCGCGATATCTTTGTAGGCTTTGTAGCCGCGTCCATCGATACGGGCCAGGGTCTGGCGTAACGTGTTCTGATCTGACATGCGCTCAACCTCATCTGTCTCATCTGGCGGGGAATTGCATTTAGCCCATGGTGCTGTAGGTGTGATAGGCGAGGCGGGTATAGGCCGGTGTCCCCTGCGGATCGTAGGCGACAACGCCGTCGTCTACGGTGTAGGGAATATGGACTAACCCCCACTTTTCGGTATCGCGCCCATGCAGGCCGGGAAAATCCTCGTACTTGAACCAGAAGCTGGTCGCAACATCCGTGCGCGCCAGCAGCATACCCTGAACGGCTTCCAAAAATGCCGCCTGGCCCTCGGTATCGTGGTTGCCATAGGCAATGTTGTACCCAATCTCGGTAATCCAGAAGGGCACATCGGGATGTCCCATACCGCGCAGTTCCTGGCGTAGCTCATCGAGGCGGTAGGCTAACATGGTCGTTTCCCAGGCGATATCGCGGTAGTGCGGCAGCCGATTGATGCTCCCGCGAATCTCCTCCGGGTAGGGATGGTAGCCCAGGCCATCGGTGGGGAATGTGCCGAATGTTTTGTGATAGTCGGGGAAGCCGCCCCAGGGATGTGTGTAGAGTTGATGCAGATACTCCAGATCGGAGAGATAACCGCGCTCGTCCGGCTCGCCTGTGCCTTTGGGATGCAGCCCACCAATGATCACCGGAGTTTGATCCCGCCAGGACGCACCCTCCGGCAGATCCTCCCGATCCCGGTTGTGGAAGAAGTGGTAGAACTTGGTGTGCAGTCGCGCTGCGAGGTAGGGCGGAATGGCCCGGCCGCGGTAGGTCAGGTTGGCAAATCGCTCTTGTTCTGCGCTGCTGGCGAGCGGCAGCCGGTTATGCTCGTTCAGGATCTCGTAGGCATGGATCTTGTCCTGATAGCGGTTGGCGATAAAGCGGGCGCGGTCCAGCCAGGTATGCATATATGCGTTCACGCCGCCACCATAGAGCGGATCGATTTCTTCCTTATCCGTCATCAGTTGGCGCGGACTGGTGCCGCGCAGCAGGTCAAAACTCAACAGCCCCAGCACCTTGAGGTTATAGCGGGGCGCGACTTCGTTGATAAAGTAGTCGTTGCGGGCGACCTCGGCTTCAACATCGTCGCCGGCAATATGAAACTCCAGGCGCACCCAGCGGACATTTAACTCGGACAGGTAGCCGGCCATCGTATCCTGAAACGCTTGGTTGGGCGCATCCGGATAGGCCGGGTTGGTAGCGAACTCATACCATGGATCGCGGATAACAATCCCCTTCTTTTCGATAGACACTGGTTGTTCCTCCTGAGGAATGCAGGCCCGGTGTAGCCTGAGGCAAATGCTCCGGGTAGTGTAAAGGAGTGTACCATTCCTGTCCATCCGTGTCGGCGTGGAACAGGCTTTGTCGTACTAAACGCGGGCGTGGGGGATTCTGGGGGATGGGACTCCCGTGGTATGAGAAGCGGGACTTCCAAACTTCCAACGGCAGACTATCAGATCGCTCCTGTGCAGACAGTTATCCACGCGGGCAAGGTGACAGGTAATGTTAGCGAGGAGATCGATTGTCACCGGTGTGGTATCGGGATGTAATGTGGCATGAGATAAAGTGAACGAGAAGGCTGCCGACAGTCCCCAGGCAGCCGGTAGCACGAGGATGAGCAGGATGGTTCCGCGATGTTGATGGGTTATCACGGTGCCCCGTCTTGAGACGCGGGCATCCCCGCCAGGCGATAGTGCATCAACCAGAGGGCCGCCCCGGTGATACTGCCGTAGAGCAGCCCGAACATGCCCCAGAAGACGAGGTGATTGACTAGCGGGCTTACGCCGGCATTCAGGGCCGTGCCGACCGGTCCATCGAGGAAAATCCAGGCAGTAAAATAGCTACTGAGCAACCATGCCGGCAGATGGGCAATGATCCAGAACCCGATAGGATCGAGTTTGTGGTGCAGGAGCGGCCATTGCGCCACCCCGATGATACAGCCAGTGATGAGACCGAGCCTGGTTGGATTGATGGCCCAGAGCAGGAGCAGTGCGCCCGTAGTGACGGGAATCCACCAGCCGGCGTGTGGCACCCGGCGGCGTAGCACACGCCACTGGGCCAGCCCCAGGATGAGACCCAGGCAGACGCCGGTAATGAGCGGCATAACGGGCTCGCGGACAGGGAAGAAGTAGCCGGGCACCATACCGCCACTCCAGCCGAGGATATTTGCCAGGAGCCATCCCCGAAAGAGCGCCCACCCGCCATGCACGGACCGGGGCGGATAGCTGTTTGTGCTGCGTATACTCTCTGATTGATGCATATGGTTCCTTTCATCATCACTTTATTCTTGTTTTTTATTTCGTGAATAAACGAAAAATATAATAGGTCCAATTATTGGGATAAGAAAAATAATAAAAAACCATAATAAGTACACTCGCA
>JGI12109J20283_10916932_pt1 | contig 18201 bp, 15 predicted proteins | sample ElkSlonscriptome_12_FD_20283 | JGI IMG/M metagenome (IMG submission 20283)
CGGTGATGGGCGTGTACGATGACCAGGTCTTCGGCGAGACCATCGCGGCCAGCGGCTTTTTCCTGGGCGCTCTCTTCGTGCACGGGGATCTGGAGCGGGCCGACAGGATCACCATGCCTATCCCCGAGGTGGCGGAGGGTGCCCTGGCCCTGGGCAACGTCAGCGACATCCCCGACGGCGACGGCGTCTTCCGGCGCGCAACCCTGTGGGTGGAGACCGCGGCGGGCGATACCATCTACTCCCTGGGAGCGATCGCGGCGCAGAAGAGGGACCACGGCCTGGATCCGCAGGGCGGTGCCCGGCGTATCCTGGATTACCGGCGGCCCGCCGCCACCTGGCGCATCTTCAACGCGGCGGAGATCATCCAGTCCGACCTGCGCCTGATGGAGGGCGGCACGCCCAACGTGGACCCGGCGGTGGTGCGCGGCAAGCACGTGCTCTTCGGGTTCAGCGCGCCGGGGCTGCTGGATCTGCGGCCCACCCCCCTGAGCCGTGTGGCGCCCGGAGTGGTGGTGCACGCCACGGCCCTGGAGAACATCCTGGATGGCCGGTTCATCCGCGAGGCGCCACGCTCGGGTGTCTACATGGTCATGCTGGTTCTGGCCTTCCTGGGCGCCTGGCTGGTGCTGCAGGGGGGCAATCTGGCGCGCACGCTGGCGGTGTTGCTGGTCTTCCTGCTGCTGCCGGTGGGGCTCAGCTTCGCCACCGCCACGGGCGGGATGTGGTGGCCGATGGTGCCGGGCGCATTGTCGCAGCTGCTGGCCCTGGGCGGGGCCATGATCGTGGCCTGGGCCACGGAGGGACGCCAGAAACGCTTCATCCGCTCGGCTTTCCGGCACTACCTCAGCCCCGAGGTCATCAGCCGCATCATGGAAGACCCGGACCGCCTCAAGCTGGGCGGCGAGCGGCGCGAGCTGACCATCTTCTTCAGCGATCTGGAGGGTTTCACGAGCCTCTCGGAGGGCCTGGAGCCGCAGGAGCTGACGCAGCTGCTGAACGAGTACCTGACGGACATGACGGACATCATCCTGGAAAGCGGCGGCACCCTGGACAAGTACGAGGGCGACGCCATCATCGCCTTCTGGAACGCGCCCGCCGACCAGCCGGACCACGCACTCAGGGCCTGCCGCGCGTCGGTCCTGTGCCAGCGCAAGCTGACCGAACGGCGCGCCGAGTTCAAGGAGCGCTTCGGCTCCGAGCTGCGCATGCGCATCGGCCTGAACACGGGGCCGGTGATCGTGGGGAACATGGGCTCGAGCCAGCGCTTCGACTACACGGTGCTGGGCGACGCGGCCAACCTGGCGGCGCGCCTCGAGGGGGCGAACAAGGTCTTCGGAACCTATCTGATGATCTCGGAGTCCACCCACGAAGCCGTGCGCGAGCAGATGCTGGCGCGTGAGCTGGGCTCGCTGCGGGTGGTGGGGCGGAAACAGCCCGTGCGCGTGTACGAGCTGGAGGGATTCGCGAGCGAGGACGAGCCCGCCCACTGGGCCGGCTACCGGCAGGCCCTGGAACTGTGCGCCGCCGGCCGCGCCGCCGACGCGACGGCCGCCATGCAGACCCTGCACGAGGGGCCGGCGCAGGACCCGGCCGCCGGTAAATGGCGCGCGCGTCTGGCCGCAGAGAACGAGGGCTTCGACGCCGTCTGGAACCTGACAAGGAAGTGACATGAAGATCATATTCGGAGGCGTGCGCGGTTCGGGTCCCGTTTCGGGGGCCGGGCACACCGTGTACGGCGGGGACACCACCAGCCTGCTCATCGAGGGCGCGGGGGGCGAGCGCATCGTCATCGACGCGGGCAGCGGCCTGACCAACCTGCGCCCCCACCTGGGCGAGGCCGACGATCCCCTTATCCTGCTACTGACCCACTACCACCTGGACCATCTGCTGGGCCTGCCGTCGTTCCCGCCGCTGTACCAGAAGGGGCGCAGTCTGCGCATCGTGGGACCGGTGCCGTCCAGCGGCAATCCCGATACCTGGAAGGCCCTGGGCACCCTGGTGGGCGAACCCTACTGGCCCATCACCCTGGCCGAAGCCGGGGCCGCCCTGGTGGTCAGCGATGTCAGCGCCGAGGACGGCAGCTGGGTGGGCGAACCCCATCGTCAGGCCTTGACGATGGGAGGGCTGGAAATGCGGGCCCATCCCCTGGTGCATCCGGGGGGGTGCCTGGCCTGGCGGGTGGATGAACCAGCCACCCGCGCTTCGCTGGTCTTCGCCACGGACATGGAGTGGGGCCGCACCAAGCCGGAGCAGCGGCGCAGCTTCGTTTCCTTCTGCACGAAACCGCGCCCCCTGACGGCGCTGATCATGGACAGCCACTTCCTGCAGGACGAGTACGCCGGGCACATCGGCTGGGGCCACAGCACCCTCGAGGAGGTGGCCGCCCTGGGTGTGGAGACCGGTGCGGATTACATCATCGGCACCCACCACGCGCCCGAGTGCGACGACCTCACCCTGGACGAGCGCGCCGAGAAGCTGAAGGCGGAGGTGCGCGCCCAGGGCAGCGAGGCCATGACCTACCTGGCGCGCCAGGACCTGGAGCAGGAACTGGTGGGGCAGGGCAATCCGGAGGAGGAGGCCCACAACAACGCCCGCCGTGTGCTGGAGATGGTGGAGGAATTGCACCGTCTCGGGTACGAGCGGCTGCGCATCGCGCCGGGCATCTCGCCCTCGGGCATGTACTGGCGCTGCACCGTGACCCACGCCGACAACATCAGCGCCGACCACGGGGCCATGGTGGTGGACGAGAAGCACGATGCCGTCACCTACAGCTCGGCCGCCGGGGACAATTTCTTCGGCTGGGAGGACGTCTCCAGCGACGATACCGAGACCCTGGCCCGCAAGTTCGTGGAGCGCTTCCCGGTGATCGTGCGCCTGGGTCGCGGCGATGACGAGGAGTACGCCGCCTGGTTCGCGCAGGTGGCCGCCCTGGCCCGCGAGGGCGACCTGCCCTACGCCTACTCCGACTGGATGGAAGAAAAGGACCCCGACCAGCTCCCCACGGTGGGAGGCACGCGACCGCTGCCCATGCCGCCGCCGGGGGACGGATGATCAAACAACGGAGATCCGAATCGTGAACCAGTACCTGCCCATCGCCATCGAAGTGGTCGTGATGATGCTGCTGTGGCTCCTGCCGCGCGGCCTGACTCGTCCCCTGAACCGGCGCCACGGTGTGCCCAAGAGCCTGGTCGGTCTGCTGCGTTTCCTGCTGCAGCCGATACTGGTGCTGGTCCTGACCTGGTCGGTCATCGTCATCCTGCGCACGCAGGGGGACCTGGTGCCGTGGCTGGATGCCCACGCCAGCCACCTGGACGCCTGGACCATCTTCTGGGCGGGGGTGGCGATGCTGCTGCTGATCGAGGGCGGTGCGCACGTCTTTTTCGCGCGGCAGGGGCGCGAGCTACCGGTGCCCGGGTTGCTGATGGGTATCATCCGCGTCGTGCTGGTGGTGGGGCTGGCCTTCGGGGTGCTGCGTTTCGAGCTGGGGCTGGACATCGCGCCGCTGCTGGCCAGCACGGCGCTGCTGACGGCGGTCATCGGTTTCGCGCTGCAGGGCGTGCTGGGCAACCTGCTGGCGGGCATGTCCCTGCACATCACGCGTTCGGTGATGCCGGGTGACTGGGTGGACATGGAGGGTATCACCGGCAAGGTCACCGAGACCAACTGGCGCGAGACCCGCATCCGCACCATGAGCGGGCACGTGATGATCGTGCCCAACGCCAAGGTCTCCGAAGCGGTGGTGCATAACCTGGTGCGCCCCAATCCCGTGCGCCGCCACAAAGTGGACGTGGGCGCCAGCTACGCGGACGCGCCGGACGAGGTCATCGCCGCCCTGGTGGCCGCCGCCAAGGAAGTGGAGGCGGTGCTGCCCAACCCGCAACCTGATGCCTACGTGACCGCCTTCCAGGACTTCGGCATCAACTACCGGCTACGTTACTGGACCCGGGACTACCATCGCCGCGAGCAGATCGACGGTGAGGTGAACCGGATGATCTGGTACAAGTTCAAGCGTGCCGGCATCGAGATCCCCTTCCCCATGAGCGATGTCCTGCTCAACGACTATCTCATGCTGGTCCAGAACCAGATGAAGCTGGACCCGAAGGACGAGCTGATCAATTTCATCACGTGCGGCCTGCGGGACAGCGATCTGACGCACAAGCTGGTTGTGGACGAGGACGGCCGGCCCCTCCTGGACGCCGAACAGCTGCAGAATATCGCGCCCCTGGTGCGCAAGGTGCGCTATACCAAGGGTGAGACCCTCTTCCATCAGGGCGACGAGGGGAACAGCTGCCACATCCTGGTCGAGGGCGGCCTGGCAGGCCGGGTGCTGGGCAAGAAAAAAGAAGTCATCGTCGAGTTCACGCTGGATCCGGGCACCCTGGTGGGCGAGATGAGCCTGATGCTGGACATGCCGCGCAGCGCGGAGATCCGGGTGACGGAACCGTCGATCCTGCTGGAGATCGGGCCCGAGGCTTTCCGGGCCCTGCTGACCCTGGATGAGCGCATCCCGGCCGCTTTTGCCCGCCTCGCGGCCGAACGGGCCGAGTCCAACAAGGCGGCCATGGAAGACTGGGCTGCGGCCCAGGCGGAGGACGAGGAGGTGGAAATCACGGAAAAAGGTTTTTTGAAGCGTTTCATGCGCTTGATGCGCCGCTGATTTCAAAAATGGGTATTTTTTTCAGGTTTTCTGCGCCAGGAGTGGCATTTTTTGGAACCCATCATATAGTTTGGTGGTAGGATTTACTCCTGCCAAGGTGAAACCACTCCCGCCGTTCCCTGAACGGCGGAGGGCCGGGTCCTGCAGAAACAGGCTCTTGCCCGATTAGAAAGGATCAGACCATGAAGAAGTTTGCCTACGTGATCGTCGTCGCTCTGGCCATGACGACCCTCATCAGCACCGCCGCTCTGGCGGGCAAGGACTGCAGCGCCAAGGACAAGGCCGCCTGCACCGAGGCAGCCAAGGCCACCTGCAACGATGCCAAGGCCTCCCACGCCATGTTCAAGGCTCCGGGCGAGTGCTGCACCGAGGCCGCCGTTGCCGGCAAGGAATGCTGCGGCCACGATGCCAAGACCGTCGCCGCCATGGTGGCCGACTACAACGCCGGCCAGGCGGCCCTGAAGGGCATGCACGACTGTTGCGCCGAGGCCGTCCAGGCCCACAAGGGCTGTTGCGGCAAGGACGCCACCGCCCTGAACGCCTCCTTCACCGAGAAGGTTGCCGCCGTCAAGGCCAGCGCCAAGAGCGGTTGCGCCGCCACCTGCGGTTCCAAGGCTGCAGCCAGCTGCGGCAGCAAGGCCACCGGTGCCAGCGCCAAGGCCGGCTGTGACAGCAAGAAGGCCGGCTGTGACAGCAAGAAGGCCGGTTGCGACAGCAAGGACAGCAAGAAGGCCAACCTCAAGGAGCACGCCAGCAAGGGCTAGCTCGCCATCCCCCCGCGACTGCGCGGTCGCCCCGGCCGTTGGACCCGGCCGGTCCACTGGGGACCTGACGACCGATTTCCCGCGGGGAATCAAGCGCATGTGTTGGTCAGGAACAATAGCGCGGAGGCTCAGCCTCCGCGCTATTGTTTCATCCAACCGGGTGCCCCGCCAGTTCCCGAACCCCCTAACTTGCCTGTCCCTAACATGATGAAGATTCCAAGCTAGGCAGGCCAGCCTTGCGGTAACCTGTATTCCCATTATCATGTTTTTAGTCGCCCAAATACTATCCCGAGAGCCTGAAAATGAAAGGACTCCAAAATGTTACGCTGGGCCCTGATATTTTTCATCGTCGCCCTGATCGCCGGTGTTTTCGGATTCGGCGGTATCGCCGCCGGCGCCGCCTCCATCGCCAAGATCCTGTTCTTCATCTTCCTGGTGGTCTTCGCCGTTTCCCTGGTGATGGGTCTTGTCCGTCGCCCCCCCCGCTAGCTCATGACATCCCGAAACCGGGATGAGACGCTCCGTTTCGAGCGCGCCCTGATTGTGCTGAACCCCGCCGCCGGTCAGGGCGATGCGGACCAGGTCTCCGCGGACCTCGAGGAGATCCTCGAGGCCGCGGGTATCACCGCCGAAATCCGTCGCACCGAGGGTGAGGGCGACGCGAGGGAGTGGGCCGCCGGAGCGGCCGCTGAAGGTTTCGACCTGGTGCTGGCCGTGGGCGGTGACGGCACGGTGGCCGAGTGTGCCGGCGGTCTGGTGAGGGCCGAGAAGGCCGTCCCCCTGCAGATCATTCCCCAGGGCACGGCCAACGTGGTGGCCAGCGTGCTGGGCATCCCCACGGACGTGCAGGAAGCCGCCAAGCTGGCCGACACCGCCCGGATCTGCCGCTTCGATGTGGGCCGTTTCCCCCAGCTGGATCGGCACTTCCTGCTGACGGTGGCCATCGGTTTCCCCGCCGAGGTGGTGGAGCAGGCGCCCCGCGAGATGAAGGACCGCCTCGGATTCGGGGCCTATCTGTGGGCCGGCATCCGTGAGGCCTGGAATACGAAGGCGTCGCGGTTCACCTTCGAGCTGGACGGCCGCACCGAGAAGACCGACGCCCACACGGTCCTGGTCGGCAACATGGGCAGTCTGTCGGCCATGGGCCTGGACCTGGCATCGGATGTGACACCTCACGACGGCCTTCTGGATCTGTACGTGGGCATCGGGGAGACGCCTCTGGATTTCTTCACCAGCGTGGTCGCTTTTTTCAGTGGCAGCGATGATGAAAAGCATATGGCCCACCGTGAAACAAAAAAAGTGCATATCACCGCGGACCCTCCGCTGCGGGTGCAGGCCGATGGCGAGATCATCGGCGAGACTCCGGTGCAGGTGGAGATCCTCCCGTCCGCGCTGGCGCTGGTCGTGCCCCAGGACTACAAGCGCCAGGACGACGACTCTTCCTGAGCCGCGGGCCTTGTGCCAGTGGGCCAGGAAATGGTCGCCATCCGCGCCCCGATCCCCTAAGATTTGAGCATGGATTCAAGGAGTGGCCCAGCCGGGCCGGCTCCTTGTGCTTTGAACCGCAGGATACAGGAGGAAGATCATGGCCAGCGAAGGATACCACGAGCCCACCAGCGAACTTTCCGATGGGACCCGTGACATGCACCGCGCCATCGTCTCGTTGATGGAGGAGCTGGAGGCCGTCGACTGGTACAACCAGCGCATCGACGTGACCAAGGACGAGGAACTGAAGGACATCCTCATCCACAACCGCGACGAGGAGAAGGAGCACGCCGCCATGGTGCTGGAGTGGATCCGCCGCAAGGACGAGACCTTCGACAAGGAGCTGAAGGACTCCCTGTTCAAGGACGGCCCCATCGGCCATCACGACTGATTCCGACCCGGTCCGCGGTGTCCCCGTCCGCAGTGGATACCGCGGACCTTTTATCATCGCGCCGACTCGCGACGGGGGATGCCATGCGCCTGCGATCACTTCCGGTTCTCCTGCTGCTCCTGCTTCCTTTCTTGTCCGGCGCGAAGGTCCCCGCGGCCCGGCAGCCCATCTTCCGGAACCTGCCCGAGCACATCTACCAGGATCTGGGCACCGCCGGCCGGCCGCGCTGGCTGCCCGGTCCCTACTTCGCCGCCCGCTACGCCGATCATCCGGTGCTGCCCGGGGTGATCGAGCTCTTCTACGCCCAGGACTACCACACGGCCTTCCGCGCCCTGGAAGACGGCGACCAGGTGCTCGAACCGGAGACCCACGCCTGGCGCGCCCTGGTCTGCTACCGGCAAGGCAACTTCGCCGAGTCGGTGGCCTCGGCCCGGCGCGCCCTCGCCCTGGACCCGCGGACCGGCCTGGCCCACCTGGCCCTGGGGCTGTCCTACAATACCCAGCGCAACCCGTTCGACTGGGCCAGCGACGATTCCGCGTCCCTGCACATGCGCCGCGCCACCGAGCTGGCCCCCACCCTGCCGTCCGCCTGGCAGTCCTTGTGGGTGGGCGGTGTGAAAGCGGGCGACCGGGATCAGGAGCAGGCGGCCCTGGCCGGCCTCTGGCAAAACCGTTGTTTGACGCCCGGTCTGCTGGAGCACTCCCGCTGGGTGCTCAACAGCCTGCCGGAAGAGGCCGTCTTCCTGACAAACGGGGATAACGACACCTACCCCCTGCTGGTCCTTCAGCAGGAAGAGGGGCTGCGCTCCGACGTGGCCGTGATCAACATCAGCCTCCTGAACGACCCCGCATACGCCAAGAACGTCAGCCGCCGGGCGGGTCTGCCCTGGCCCCGCACGGACAAGGATCTGGAGCGTGTCCCGCACGCGCGAGCGGCCGATGGAAGCCGGCGCTCCCGTGCTGTGCGCATCGTGGATGAATGGGCCCAGATGGCGCGCCTGGGAGAGATGCTGCGCCCTCTGACCTGGGGCCTGACGGTGCAGCCCCGGAACCTCCCGGCGGGCCTGGACCAGGAGTGCCTCCTGCTGGGCGGCGCCCACCGCTACGCGCCGGATGTGGTGGGACCGCTGGTAGATTACGGCGGGGTGCTGGCCAGCTTCCGGGGCATCGATCTGAAGAAGATGATGGGCAATTTCGTCAGCCCCATGGAAACGAGCCCGGTGCGCGCGTCCGGGGGCAACAACCTGGCGGGCAATCCCATCGCCGTGTATCTGCGCTACGCCTACCAGGGGCTGGCCGAGGGGCACGAGGGCCGTGCCCGCACCGGGCTGGCCGGGGCCGGTATTCTGATGAACCATGGGGACCTGCAGGAGGCCTTCGAGGGGCGGCTGCAGGAGCTGGGGGGCATACTCTGGGAGGTCGAGAATGGCGACGGAGGAGAATAAGAAGGACACCACTGCCCGGGGACCGGAGTTCCCGGGGGATTTCCAGGCCGCCATCTTCGACATGGACGGTTTGCTCATCGATTCGGAACCGCTGTGGCGTCGGGCCGAGATCGCCGCCTTCGCCCGCGTGGGGGTTTCCCTGACGGACGAGATGTGCAAGGAGACCATGGGCACCCGTCTGGACGATATGGTGGCCTACTGGCGCGCGCGCTTTCCCTGGGAAGGCGCCTCGGACGAGGCGATGGGGTCGGATATCCTGCGGCGCGTCACGGCCCTGATCGCCGCCGAAGGCGAGCCGTTGCCTGGGGTGCACGAGGTCATCGGGCGCTTGCGGGAGATGGGGGTCCCGCTGGGGCTGGCGTCGTCCTCGCCCATGGCCTTGATCGAGGCGGTGGTGGATCGGTTGGGGTTGCGGGATTCGTTCCGTGTGCTGTGCACCGCCGTGGATGAGGAGAAGGGCAAACCGGATCCGGGAGTATACCTGACGGCGGCGCGGGGGTTGGGTGTGGCGCCGCAGAGGTGTCTGGCCTTCGAGGATTCCCCGGCCGGAGTGACGGCGGGGATGCGCGCGGGCATGCGGGTGGTGGCGGTGCCTTCGGGGAGTGATCTGGCATTGCTGGAGCATGCGGAATTCTTGTGGGGAACGCTGGAGGAGCATCCCTGGTAAGGTACCCGCCGGCGGGTATCGGTGGGCCATGAAGGCCCGGGAAAGGATTTGCATAACATGAAACTCACCTTCCACGGCGCCGCCCGCACCGTCACCGGCAGCCGCCACCTGCTCGAGGCCGCCGACCAGCGCATCCTCGTCGACTGCGGCATGTTCCAGGGCCTGAAGAAATTGCGCCGCATGAACTGGGACGCCCCCGGTTTCGAACCCGGCTTTCTGGACCACGTGGTGCTGACCCACGCCCACATCGACCACACGGGTTACACCCCGCGCCTCATGCAGTACGGCTACACCGGGCCCATCCACTGCACCCCCGCCACCGCCGAGTTGCTGGAGCTGATGCTGATGGACTCCGCGCACATCCAGGAGGAGGACGCGGCCTGGGCCAACAAGAAGGGTTTCAGCAAGCACACGCCGGCCGAGCCTCTCTACACCAGCATCGATGCGCTGCAGGCGCTGAAATTGCTGGCGCCGTCGGGCTTCACGAAGTGGGTCACGCTCTCGCCGGAGGTGCGGCTGCGGTTCAACAACAGCGGGCACATCCTGGGCGCGGCCTTCGCCGAGTTCCGCATCCGGGACGGGCGGCGCGACGGCGTGAATGAGGGGGAGACGACCATCATCTACAGCGGGGACGTGGGGCGCTACGACATGCCGCTGCACACGGATCCGGACCCGCTACCGGCCTGCGACATCCTGGTGGTCGAGTCCACCTACGGGACGCGCAAGCACGACCGTGCGCCGGTTCTCGATCAGATCCGCGAGGAATTCGCGCACACCATGCACAAGCGCGGCGTGGTGTTGGTACCCAGCTTCGCGGTGGGACGAACCCAGCTGATAGGCCTGATCCTGCGGGAGATGATGCGGGACGGGGATCTGCGCGAGGTGCCCATCCACATCGACAGCCCCATGGCCATCGACGCGACGGCCATCTATTCGCGCCACCTGTACGACAGCAATCTGGACCACGACGTGACCGAGGATGGCCGCAGCCGGCTCTTCCCCGGCAAGGTGCATCGGCACCGCACGGTGCACGAATCGAAGATGCTGAACAACATGGACGGCCCGCGCGTGATCATCGCCTCGAGCGGGATGATGACCGGCGGCCGCATTCTGCACCACCTGATACGCCGGCTGGCCGACCCCCACAATCTGATCCTGCTGACGGGCTACCAGGCGGTGGGCACACGAGGGCGCGCGCTGCAGGAAGGGGCGCAGAGTCTGCGCATCCACGGCCAGAACATCGATGTGGGGGCGCGCGTGGAGACGATCCACGGTCTGAGCAGCCACGGCGACGGTGGCGAGATCCTGCGCTGGATCCGGACCGCGCCGCAGCAACCGCAGCGCATCTTCGTTGTTCACGGGGAAGAGGAATCGATGCTGGAGTTCGCCAAAATCCTGGAGCGCGAGACGGGCGCACAGGTGGATGCGCCCCATCTGGGCGAGAGCTTCGATATTCTTCCCGAATGATGTCACCACCTTCCGGGGCCCCCGTATACTCGGGTGTCCATCAACTCGAGAATTGACGACCGACCGATCGGAAGACCAAGGCCTTGGACCTGAAGAAGAAACTGCGCGACACCCGCCATCGCCTGTGGCTGGAGCTGGCCCGCAAGGGCAACGAGGATGCTTTCAGGCACCTGTATCGTGAGATCCACGACCCGGTGGCGGCCTACGTGAACCGGCGAGTGCCCCAGAGGGCCGACGCCGAGGATCTGACGGCCGAGGTGTTTCGCAGGTTCGTCTCCCGGCTCGACGGTTACGACGGCGGCCGCGGCAGCGTGCTGACCTGGGTGCTGACGATGGCTCGCAACGCGGTCATCGATCACCACCGGCGCGCGCGGCCCGACACCGTCCCGGCCGACGAGATGGCCGAGCTGCTGGCCGGAGATCACCCGGGAGCGCTGCAATCCCTGATTCAGGCGGAGGACCTGCGCCGCGTGCGCTCACTCCTTCTGAAGCAGCCTCCCGAAATCCGCGAGATGTTCGATCTGCGCTTCGGCCAGGGGTTGCGCGTGCGGCAGGTGGCCGAGGTTCTGGGCATCAGCCCGGACGCGGCCAAGCAACGTTTCGCGCGCACCCTGAGGCAACTGCAGGCCGATCTGAAGGATGAGTTGAAGGACAACCCGACACCCGAGAGAAACCGGAAAGGAGAGAGCCCATGGGCGGTGACCGACTGAAAGAGAAACTGGAGCGGTTGCACGGCGCCGCCGGCGTGAATGCCGAGGCCCGCGACGCCCTGGAGCAGGATCTTCTTCTCCGTTATCGCAAGACTCACCCCAAGAGAAGAAGGTGGTTGTCCATGTTGAATCTTCAAACGCGTATGGCCCGTTTTGCCGTGGCCGGTCTGGCCGTCCTCCTGCTGGGCGTGGCCGCCTGCAGCACCGAAACCACGACCGAGGTGGAATTGGGCAAGCAGCTGCGGGTCGATCTGGCCGGCAGCCTGGCCGACAAGTCCATCGACATCAACCAGCGCATCGAGGAAGTGGTGCAGGAGTTCTCCGAACTGGCGGACGTCGAGGAAGTGAACGTCAATATCGAGCAGGACGGCGAGGGCAACATGACCCTGAGCATGATGCTGGTGGGCGAGGGCCTGGACAGTGACCTGCTTTCCGCCATGGTCCACGACGCGTTCCCCGAACTGCCCGACGCCAACATCTTCGTGGAGGCCGTCGAGGGCACCTACACCGAGAGCTGGGCCGAGCGCTTTGGCCGCGAGGTTTTCAACCTGGAGATGGAGGGCGGCTCGCCGGAGGAGATCCGCGCCCAGATCCTGCAGCAGCTGGCGGACCAGGGTTTCGAAGGTGATGCCGAGGTCCTCGTCTCCGAGGACGGCGACCAGCAGACGATCGAGATCCGTTTGACCGATGACGAGGTCGTGGAGGAATAAGCCGGTATTCGCGCTTATTGCTGCAGAAAACGCCGAGGTCCTGCCGTATCACCGGCGGGGCCTCTGTTGTGTGTGGGCCTGAGTTTCTGTTTTGTTGCCCTGCCAACAAAAATTCGGGCTGTGATGGGGGCAATGGGGGCCCTGTTTTTGTTGGCAGGGCAACAAAAACGGTTTTGAGAAGCCCCGACTACCGGGCCAGGTATTTCCGGAGCAGGGCCGTGAAGGCCTCGGGGATCTGCGCCATCTCGTCGGGTTTGGCCACATAGGCCACGCGCATCTGCGTGCGCCCCGGGTTGGGCGCGCCTTCGGGCACGCTGTAGAAGCCGGCCATGGGCGCCGTCAGCACCGTCAGCTTGCGGCCGTCCTTCTCCACCCAGCCTTCGCTGGCGCACCACATCACGAAGTCCAGCGCGCGGAAGTCCTCGTCCACCAGGTTCTTGACGTCGATGACGCTGTACAGCGCCGCGTCGGGGCTGGAAACGACCACCCCGGGCAGCGCCTCCTTCATGCCGCGAGTGAAGCTGAAGAGCATCTCGCGGTAGTAGTCGCGCTGCTTGCGGTACCAGGCCTGGAGGGTGGTGTGGTCCTCGTGGGCGACGGCGCCGAAGATGTGCATGCCGATGACGCTGCTGCAGAGGGAGACCGTGTGCTCGGCGATGGCCTGGCGGTTGAACTCCTCGTTGTCCGTCATCAGGGCGCCGATGCGCAGGCCGCAGGCGTTCCACACCTTGCTGGTGGTCTCGACGCTGATGCGGCGGCCCTCGATGCCGGGCACGTCGTTGTCGGTGATGCCCCAGATGCTGGTGCAGGGTTCGGATTGTCCGGAGTCGCCGTCGCCGGTGTAGTAGAGCTCGCGGTAGGCCTCGTCGCTGACCAGCCACAGGTCGTGCTTCACGGCCAGCTTCGCCAGCTCCACCATGGTGGCCTTGTCGTAGTACTGGCCGGTGGGGTTGTCGAAGGGGATGACAATGATGGCGCCGGGATCGTTCTCCACGATGGTCTTCTCGATCTCCGCGACGGTCGGCAGGCTGAACTTGCCGTCGTCGCCCAGCAGGCGGGTGATGGAGCAGGTGTCCCGGTCCAGGCGCTGGCAGAGAGTCTTGTAGTTGGTGTAGGCCGCGTCGATCAGCAGGAGGGGCTTCTCGCCGCTGCCGCCGGGTCCGCAGATGCCGCAGACCAGCAGCTCCATGGCCTGGGTGCCGCCCTCGGTGATGTGGCCGTGGATTTTGGAAACATCGAAACCGCTGCTGGCGATGACGTTCCTGAAGGCGTCGACGCACTCGGGCACCCCGCTGGTGGACGAGTACTTGACGACCCCGTCCTTGAACGGGCTGTCGGGCGCGTCCAGATGGAACATGCGCTCGGTCATGGCGGGGTACATGGGAAGCTGGATGTTTCCGATGGCCACGTTGATGGCCTCGGTGCCGTCGCGCCGCTCATCGAAGCGGATCTGCGCCATGCGGATGACCGAGGGGCGGCGGCCCTGGAAGAGTTTCGACATCTCAGGCATGGTTGCCCTCCACAAGGTTGGGGTTTTCCTGAAAGGTGGTTTGTGGGGGTGGGGGGCGCAAGGTCAATGGGGGTCTTGTTGACCTTCGGTGGGGGGGGCGGGGATAGGGGGAGTGGACTTCTCTCTTCGCGCCTCAGGCCGCAGGCCTGAACAAGAAAGACTCCCCGTCCAGGGGAGCCTTTCACGTGCGAAGCGAAGAGAGAGGTCCACTCCCTATCCCCGCCCGAAACTACTCATCCATGAGGGCCTTCTCGTAGGTCTCCTTGAGCTCGTACCGGGAAACCCCCCGCTTGTGGACCGGATCGCCCTTGTATCCCATGCCCACCCAGTCCATGCGGGTCTCGCCATCCGTCTTGGAGTGGCAGGCGGAGCACTTCAGGGCCTGGTCCGCGGGAGCGACCATGTGGTTGATCTTCCAGTAGCTCTCGGTGGGGGCGAAGCCGTACTCGCCGCTGAACTCCTGGCCCACACTCTGCATGCCGGCCTGGATGGCGCTGGCCCATTCGAAGCTCTTCCAGAAGCCGCCCTTGCCGAAGAGCTTGGGCACGGCGATGGTCTTGTTCTTCTTGTCGTAGGGCTGCTTGCCGGCCATGACCTTGAAGGGGTAGATCTTGGCCTTGGGGTCGATGCGGTTGCCCTGGGGGTAGTTCAGGTGTGTGACAGCGTCCGGGTTCATGGCCTCGCCCAGCAGGTACTGGGTGCTCTGGCCGTTGTACCAGGCGTAGGAGGGGACCACGTTCTTCTCCCACTTGAAGGAGCCCTTCTTCTTGACGAAGGTGGGCTTCCCGAATTCGTCCTTGGTGGCCTCCATGTTGGTGCCGGCGGTGCTCCAGTCCCACCAGGTCTTGGTGGGGTTGGCGCGGGCGAACTCGGGAATGTGGCAGGTCTGGCAGGCCACGGTCTTGAAGTGCCAGTTGAGGATCTCTTTCTCGTGCACTTCCGCGTCGTGGCAACTGGTGCACTCCAGGTGGTTGTTGCCGCCGGGGCTGGCGAACATGGCGTTGCCGGCGATGTCGTGGTTGGTGGTGGTGTGGCACTCGGTGCAGCTGAAATCCATGCCGTCGGGGCTCATGTGCACGTCAAGGGAGAAGGACGGGTTGCTGAGGGCCTTCTCCATGTCACCGTGCTTGACGTTGTTGCCTCCGCCGCCGCTGTAGTGGCAGGCGCCGCAGTTGTCACGACCGGGCATGCCGGCGCTGCGCGCGAGGCTGGCCAGGTCCACGGGCTCCCAGATCTTGCCCTGCCATTCCCGGGGCTCGTAGACCGGGTGGCCGGCGCCGGTGGGGAACTTCCGGTACTTGCCGGTCTGGTCGTGGCAGACGAGACAATCGATGTTGTACTCGTTGTCGAAGTCGAAGCTGGCATCTTTCCAGCCGTACCCGGCGTGGCAGCTGGTGCAGCGGGGCCAGTTGCTGTCCACCGCGATGCAGAAATTGTTCAGCGTATTCTTCTTGCCGAGGGGGATCTCACCCTGGCCGATGACGTTCTGCATGGGGTCCCAGGTCCAGTGACTGGTCTGCATGAAGTCGTGGGCCACGTCGTCATGGCACTCGAGGCAGGCCTCGGTCACATCGGGGCCGGTCTTGAAGGGGCCCTCGATATACTGATGGTCTTCGATGATGTTCAGCGCGAGAGCGGAGCCCGCCATGGCGAACATGGCGACGGCGGTCAGAAACAGTCGGGCAGCCTTGGACATTTCATCAGCCTCCAAGAGGGGACATTGGGTACACATTCAAGGATTCAATTTCCCTTGATTATTAAAATTCTAATTGATGCGGTTAAAGATGGAAAGAAAAAAGTGTGACAATCGTATGACATTAAAGGAGGAAAACCATCCTCTTTGGGGTTTCTTAAATGCTTATTTGAAAACGATATACCTTGTCATTTATCTGGAAGTCATGCCTCGAAGCGGGCATGATCCCTTTTCACGATAAAAAGGTCCTCACCTCGGCCTAATTGTTGTCGATGCAGGAGAAAACAGGCCCATCCCGGAGAAAACAGGGACACAAGGAGAAACGAGCCACGGCAGGAGGCCCCCGGACCATGCGCACCGAATTTTGCAAACATCTGGAATCCTACGGAATGATCTACTCCCGGGCGGAGGCCACCTATAATAACTGTGTCCACCTGCTGGAGACCTACCTGGATCAACTGGAGGATGCTTCCCTGGCCGGGAGCCTGGCCCAATCCTTCAAGGAATGGCTGGCGGAGACGGGCATGCTGCGCCACAGGTTCAAGATGCTGGTGGATGACGGGGCCATCGAAATGGTCAGGAATCCCGATGCCGAGCGGTCCTTCCAGGGCGGTCGTTTCCCGCTGTGCCGCGAGTGCGCCTTCCCGGTGCCGCGGCTGGATTTCGAGGATTTCCAGTTCGATGACGAGGGGGAGCTGCTATTCCGGGAGAAACCCCTGCCCTGGCCCCCGCAGGCCGCCGAGGAAGCCGACGCAAGGCCGGCCTCCCGGGTCGCAACCTGATCAAGACCCGAAAAAGTTGGTCTGACCGAAATCTTCCACATCATCCCCGTAGGGCGTGACTTCGTCACCATCGACGATGAAGGTGGCGTGCGTGCCGTAGATGCGGCTGAACTCCACCTTGCGCTCCCGGCCCCCGGCATCCTCGAGCAGGATTTCCACGAACTTCTTGTTCGAGGGAGATTCCAGGTTCTCGCTGCAAACCGGGCAGAAGAAATTGAGGGCCGCACCGGTTTTGAGGGTCGATTCCACCGTCGGGTCGCAGAGGTACTTGTAATTGCCCGGCTGAGGGCTGAGCAGGATCATGCCCTGCTTCTTCTTGTACCGCACAACCAACAGGATCTTGACGCTGGGATTCAATACCGAGCGGCAATGGGGGCAAGCGAACGTGTTCTTCATGGCCTTCCTCTCCAGGAACAAACAGGATTTGCTGACAGGAAATACCCCGAGGGGGGATTTGTAAACCCCAATCTCAGCAGTATTTCGGCCCCAAATGGGCAAACTTGCCCTTTTGTTTGCCAACAAAAGGACAAATCTCTCTGGTTTTGGGCGGAAAATATCTGGTCCGGTCGGTCAGTTCCTAAAAAAAAAGTTTGGTGAGATGAAATTTGGTATTTACAAGTGATCATTTCCCGTGGTAAGATCCGTGAGTCTAAAAAAGCCAAGCCTCTGCTACCAGCATATCAACTTTGTTTTGCACCAGCGTTGAGGGGCTTTGCGCTTTTGAGACTCCGTTATTATCGCCCGAGCATCTGCTCATATGGATTATCGGGGGGTATCGTCCAGGCTCTGGCACTCGCCAAAAATCGTGGCCTGGCCTGGACACAAGGTGATTTCCTCATCCGGGGGAAATCAGGATCATTCTTCGATGGGAGACCCTATCATGCGTAACTTGTTAGCGTTTGTGCTGATGATCGCTCTCGTGGGTTCCGCTGCTGCTGCCGACCTGGGCAGCCAGTACAAGGACACCAAGACCAACAGCCACGTTCTGATGAACCCTGGCACTCCTGATGGCCGCGAAGGTGGCGAGACCATGGCTGACGCCGTCGTCATCGGCGCCCTGCCCTACGGCGACACCGGCAACACTGCCGACAACATCGACGACTACGACGCTGTCTGCCCGTACGATGGCTCCACCAGCCCTGACGTGGTTTATAGCTACACCCCTGCTGCCGATGAAGTTCTGTTCATCGACCTCTGTGGCTCCGGCTACGACACCAAGCTGTACGTGATGGACGGTTCCATGAACCTCATCGCCTGCAACGATGACTTCTACTTCGGCGATCCTACCTGCGGTAACTACACCTCCGCTATCGAGGAAGCCTACGTCAGCGCTGGCGTGGAGTACTTCATCATCGTTGATGGTTACGGCGGAGACGCTGGCGACTACGTGCTGGCCGTCGAAGCTTCCACTCCTCCCGAGCCCTGCATCCTCGAGTGCGACGGTGGCGAGATGGAGAACGAGCCTACCATGAGCCCTGGTTACGTGGATCTCTATAACAGCGGTTGTAACGACACCTCCGGCCTGTTCCCCTTCCAGGTCCTGGATTACAATATGCCTGTGTTGGACTTCTGTGGCATCGGTGGTTTCCCCGATGGCCCGGATGCTGGTAGCCGTGACACCGACTGGTTCGTCGCGATTATTGGCGAGACCGGTATTGTTGACTGGACCCTGGATGCCGAGGTTGAGTCCTATGGCTTCGTGCTGGGCGGCGACCTGGTCAACTGCGTTGACGTCGTCGTTGACGAGCAGATGCTGGCCGGCCCCTGCAACCCTGCTTCCATGGCTATCCAGGGTAACCCTGGTGACACCGTGTTCCTGTGGGTTGGCGCTGCCGACTACTATCCTCCCAGCGGTTTCGTCGGCTACGAGTACGACTACCAGTGCCACTTCGAGGGCCTGGATGGTACCGTTGCCACCGA
>JGI12109J20283_10454071_pt1 | contig 18200 bp, 5 predicted proteins | sample ElkSlonscriptome_12_FD_20283 | JGI IMG/M metagenome (IMG submission 20283)
GGCTGGCCTGCTGCTGCGTCCGCGTGGATATGGCATTGTTGTCAGCATTGTGGTGTTCTCCATTGCGGCACTAGCTGTCGCAGATTATGAAACCCTGGCGCAAGCCCGCGACGATGGTCTGTTTGGGCCGTTATTATCACTCTTAATCATCGCCGCATTTTTTGCATTTTGGGTAGGCTATACGGATCGCTTATTGGGTGAGTCGCGCCGTGATCTGTCACGATATGATGTCATCGGGGATTTTGGCCTGTCTATCTCACGCGACAGCGAAGATAGTGCCATTCGTGATGCATTGATCTACCTGCGTGCCCGGCTCAACTATAACTTTGTGCAATATTTTGGTGTGAACGAAACCGGTCAACTGGACCGTCGTTTGCGTGCGCGGGTTGGGGCGTCCACCGGGGTAGAGGTCAGTGATGTACACATTAGTGATGTGAGTCTGCTGACCAATTCGCTCACGACACAGCAGCCCAATTATGTCAGTACGTCAGATCTACCAGCACGCCGGGAGCATCTGTTGCCCTCATCAGCCTTTGGCCTGATTTTACCCGTCATCGTGGATGGGGCCGTGCATGGTGTAATAGATATACAAGATAACAGTTTTCCCTTTACCCGGTCTGATAAGGTGCTGATTGCCTCGCTGACTGCACAACTGGGGTTCATTATTGCCGACCTACGCCAGGTGAATGCGCTGCGGGATCAACTCCGTGAGGCCGAGACCACCATCTTGAATATGCGCCGCCGTCTACGTGATGACCAGGATATGCCACACGTCGGGATCAGTACAGAATGGGATACTTACCTGCAACAACGTGGTCAAGCAGCAATTGGTTATGATGTGGCCGCTGATAACCGTCAATTTGTGTTGATGCAAGACGTGCCCACCCACATGCACGCTGCGTTGCAGGCTGGGGAGGTCATCATACAAGCTGTGGATGATGTACAGCAGATTATTGTCCCTATCCGCTTGCGTGATGACGTGATCGGCGCGATGGCCTTTGAACTGCCAGCAGACCGCCCCTTGAATGATCGGCGTATCGAGATGGTCAAGGATGTGGCTGATCAACTGGCCCTGGCCCTGGAAAATAAACGGTTGTTTGAGCGCAGTCTGAATCAAGCGACTCGCCAGCGCAAAGCCAACGAAATTGGTAACCGCCTGCTGAGTGCCACCGACCTCGATACCTTGCTCAACATCGCGGCAAATAGCTTCAACGAGGCGTTGGGGGCTGTGCATACAACGATACAGGTCCAGCCAACAGATAATGACATCACCTTCGACACCACAAACGGTTCAGCCGTTTGGGAAGATGGAGATAACGTATGACGACGCGAGAGTATACGCCTGCGGCACGGGGGAACCCCCTGGCGCGTTTGTGGATTGGCAATTGGTCGATCTGGTTACGATTAATCATCGGGTTTTTAGCTGCGGTGTTGATCCCGGCAGCACTGACCTTTACCTTGATTAACAATCAAATCGAAAGTGTGGATGTCGGTAACCTTGAAGCCTATATTCAGGATACAGGCATCCACCAGCGCGAAGATTTAAACGACTATTTCGTCAATGCGCGGTCTGAACTGTCCTTTCTTGCGGAAAGCCGCGTTTACTCCGGGCCATTGGATAATGTGCTGCGTTTTAACACCAATCCCACTTCACTGAGGCGGATTATCGCCGAATATTTTGATCGTCGTCTCGTCGCTACCGGGTTATTCACGGATGCCGTTGTGTTGTCAACCGATGGCTTTGTGATCGTCAGCAGTACCCAGGCTGGCACCTCAAACGAACCGGCTTTCGAAGCAGAAACAAGTTTCATTGACGAAGAAATCTATCGGGCCGCTTTCAACGCCTCTACGCTGGGGGCTACGCAGCGCATAGCCATCAGTACGGATGCCGACACGGGTGAGTTAGTTATCCGCCTGGCCCAGATGATCTATAGTTTTGAGGGCGAGGTTACCGGGTATATCGTCGCCACATTTAACAAAGATACCCTCATTGAGGCCCTGGATTATGATAGCGAGTTTATTGCCAACCCGCGTTCTTATCTGGCAACGGTCAACGGGGATATTATCGCCACGGCCAATAATATAGAGGCTGCGCGTCAGTCCTTCCTGAGTGGGCCGATTGAAGACGCCCTTGCCCGCAATAGTGGCGTTGAGATCTACTCAGTAGGGGATCAGTCCACAGTCGGTTATTATGGCCCGGTTGATGAATTTTTCGCCTACATCATTGAAACAGAAGCCGATGCCGGTTTTTCCCTCACCTTGCGCGAAATCTATGAAAACTCTCTGTTCCTGGTATTAGGTGCATTGATTTTGGCATTGCTAGGTGGCGTTGTCTTTACCCAGACGATCATCAGTGGCCTGCGCTCCCTGGAACAGGATTTAGCCGCAATTGGCGCAGGCGATTATGACCGCCCGGTGCGTACAGCCAATCGCTATGATGAGATCGGGCAAGTTGCCAGGACGTTAATCAATGTGCGCCAGCAGGTTGCGGATATGGTGGCGAACCTGGAAACACGCGTACAAGCCCGTGTTCGTGACCTGGAAGCCACGCAGGAAGTGAGTCGTTTCGCTGCCACCCAGCGAGATCAACAAGTATTGATGGATCAAGTTGTGGATTTGATCGTCAACCGGTTCCCGAATATCTACCATGCCCAGATTTTCCTTTTGGATAGTGATAGACGGTATGCGGTGTTACGGGCTAGTACTGGCGAAGCCGGTCAGCAGTTGCTGGCGCGTGGGCATCGCCTTGAGGTGGGTGGGGTGAGTGTGATCGGCCAGGTTACCAATGAGATGCGTGTGGTCGTCGCCCGTGATGCTGCGGATAGTGATATACACCGCCGCAATGAATTCCTGCCGGAAACTGAAGCCGAGTTAGCCATTCCGTTGCGCATTGGCGATGAAATCATCGGCGCATTGGATGTGCAGAGTAAGCAGAACAACAGCTTCCGCGAGGGGACAATCAATATCTTGCAGGTGATGGCTGATGCTATCGCCATTGCTATTGAAAACGCCCGCCTGTATCAGCAATCTGTGCAGCAGTTGCAAGAGGTGATGACCAGCAACCGTGATGCTACCCGTATGGCCTGGCGTGAGCATATGAATGGGCGGCGGCAGCAAATGCTAGTAGAGCAGGCCGGGGCCAATTTGAATGCAGATGTATCTCCCTTGCGCCAACAAGCGATGGAAACTGGCGAAGCCGCCATTGGTGAGGTCACAGAACGTGATACCGTGCCCTTTGCCGTACCGATTGTACTTAGGCAGCAGGTGTTAGGGGCCGTTCAGTGGGAACTGCCGGCAACAGACTTTAACTCGTACAAAGTCCAGTTGGCTCAGGAATTGGTCGGGCGTCTTGCACTCAGCCTGGAAAATGCACGCCTGTTCCAGGAGAGCCGCCGTGCGATTAACCGGGAACGCCTTGTGAATGATATTGCTGCCCAATTAACAGGGCAGACGGACATCAACATGATCCTGGAAACTGCCGTCCGCGAAGTGGGGCAGGCATTGCGCACGCCACAGGTGAGCATCCAGCTAAATCGCATATCAGATACTGCGCAGCCCGAAGATGATAACGACTTATTGCCAACAAACGGTGCAAGTGCATCGCCCAATGGCAACCAGACGGATTAAGATGAGTCCTGGTGATGGTTTATGACGATTAATTCAATTTCTGAACAGAATATCGATACGATGCTTGGTACCCGGTTTCAACGCCGGATTATGCTGCGTGTTGGCCCGCTGATTTTCATCACTGTGATGTTGCTGGGCACACTGGCACTCATATCAATCCGTGACTCCGAACTGGAGGCCCTCCGTGAGGATAATGACCTTGCGCTGGTTTCCATAACGGATGCGGTAAATCAGACGTTTGCACAGGTGGTCGATGACGCAGTCAGTGCGGCTACTAGCCCCACCCTGCGTGATTATGCCCTGTTGACGGATCTGACTGAAGATGGTGAGTTGGTCAGTGATCCGGGGATTTTACGGGTGCAGGTACTGAGTGCATTTGATGACCTGATTAATGACAATCGCTTGCATTACAGTGCCATTCGCTTCGTCCGTGCGGATAACCGGGTTAATCTCGAAGTCGTTAACCTGGGTACAGAGTCCAACATTCGTTCTGCCGCTGATCTGATGGCGATGGAATTGGCCTCCCCAGCGATTACCATGCAGCCCGATATACCCGAAGTGCAGACGATCCGTTCAGCGGCTGAAACGGGCGGTGAGCCGGTGATGGTACTCGCTATCCCGGTGACTGAGCGCGGGCGCATTAATAATGTGCTGGGTGCTGTTCAACTAGAAGTTGAAATAGACATCTTCGCTGATGCGATTGAAACCGTGCTGGCCGATCCACGCGTCGCCGGGGTTGGCAGGCAAGCGGTGATTGTGGATAACAACAATACAGTGCTGATTGATGCTGCGGGTGACATCACCGAGGATTATCTGGCATTGCTGGCCGAAAACCCTGGCCCATTAACGCGCCTTTCCGTTGATGGAGAGTTACGCCTTTCCGCCGAGGATTTAGATACCTACGATGGCGAAACTTTACCCTGGCGCGTTGTGTTATTGGATGACCTATCCGATGACATCAACGCCTTAAACACGACCCTTTTCTTTGTAACGACTGCCTTCCTGATTACCGTACTCGCGTTGATTGCGCTCGTCTGGTGGTTGTTGCGGCGGCTGCTGCGCCCCTTGACCGTAGTCACCACGGTGGCCGAAGGCTTGGCCGCTGGTAGTACCTCGCGCACAACGGCGGCGGCTGTCGATGACCATGATGAGGTGGAACGGTTGGTCAGCGCGGTGAACAACATCGCGCAACGCATTAATCAGATGGGGGAAACGCTGGAAAGCCGTGACCGTCGCTACAACCGTGACCTGGAAGTGGTCGCACGTATTGGGCGCGAGGTCGCCACCCTACAAGATATTGACTTGCTGATGATCCGCACCATCAACCTGATTTGTGATGAGTTCGGTTTTTACCACGCGCAGATCTTCCTGGTGGATGATGCCCGTGTTAATGCGGTGTTGGTCAATAGCCGGGGGAAGGCCGGGCAGCAGTTACTCGGCCAGAACTTCAAAATTCCAATTGGGTCGGATTCGGTGATTGGTACTGTCACCGGACGCGGGAAACCCGTCATCGTCAACGATACAATGCGGCGTACAGGTGCGCCCCATCGACATAATCCCATTTTATCGGATACCAAAGCGGAGCTAGGCTTGCCGCTGATCGTTCAGGATGAGGTTATCGGCGCATTAGATATTCAGAGCAAGTCGCCGGAGGTTTTCAACGAACGGGATTTGCCCATCTTTACCCTTATCGCGGATCAACTCGCGGTAGCGATGTACAAAACGCGCTTGATTGACCAATCCGAGAAGCGCATTAACCAGATTAACCGCTTGAATCGCCAACTCACACGCGAGGCATGGAATGAAACCGAGTTAGATAGCCTGGATCAGACCTTTAACTACAATCTGCTAACTGTGGAACGTGGTAAAGCCAATGGCAAAGGTGATCATAAGCCCACCCTGGCCTCAGAAATTCGTATTCGCAATGAGGTGATTGGCACGTTGACTGCATCCACTGATGATGGGCAAGAACTCACCCAGGGCGATGAGGTAATTCTACGCGCTGTGGCGGATCGCGTCGCACTGGCGATTGAAAACGCCCGTCTGTTCCAGGAAACACAATCGACACTCTCCGAGACTTCAACGCTCTATAAGCTCAGCCAGGCGTTAAATGATGCCAACACGCTGGAGGACATCATCAAGGCGATTATCAACACCGTCGTCACAGATGCCATTGGTGGGCAGATCTGGATGTTTGAAGAGGATTTCACCACCGATGAAACCGAATGGGTGCGTGTCGTAAGTGATGTGGCCCTGGCCGCACGGTCAGAGAATAACGAAAACATCATGGATGCCCGCCTATTTTTAGAGGACCATCCTTTCCTGAGCAGTATCGAAGATAGCCACATCGCGTTGATTACCAACGTGCGTGAGGATAACCGCCTGGATAGCGGCTTGAAACTGACCTTCCGGCGTGTCGGTGCGGAGGCTGCACTCGTCATCCCCTTGAATGTGCGCGGTACGCAGCGTGGTTTTATCATGCTGAATTTCCCGGAACCGCGCTCATTTTCTGAGCGGGAAGGCCGCATTTACAGCGCACTGACCGACCAGGCAGGTGTGGCGATTGATAACCGGATGCTGCTCCAGCAGACCGAGGAAGAAGTCGCCCGTAACGAGAATCTGTATGCAGCCAGCCGTATTATCAACACCGCGCAGGATATGTCTGACCTGGTATATGCTGCTGTTGCCACCGCCAATGACCCGACTTTGAAGTTCAGCTTGAATTTGCTGGAAGGCGAATTGGATGAGAACGGTTGGCCGACCCGTGCCCGCACCGTTGCCGTGTCAGAAAATCGTATGGCCCGTGAGGACAACACGATTTTCCCGATCAGCGTGCCGCCGAGTTCCCCCATGCACAACCGTGAGCCGGAAATTGTAGTTGATGACACACCCAGTAACCCGAATGTCCCGTCACCCGTAGAGTGGATACGCTCACAGGGTAATCGCTTCGCCGCGTATTTCCCGCTGTTCAATATGAATCAACCTATTGCTATTTTCCAGATCACATCGCATGAACCCTATGATCTGCAACCCAGCGATTATGAAGTGTACCGTGCCCTCACCGGGCAGATGAGCAGCCAGATTCAGATCCGTGGCTTGCTGGAACGCACCGAATCCGCGTTGGATGAAACGCGGCGGCTATATGTAGCGACTCAATCCATCATCGCCGCGCAAGATCAGCGGTCAGCTTATGAAGCGGCCATAGAGCATCTTGCCCGGCCTTTCTTGCAACGGCAGGCCGCCGGGGATACAGTAACCGGCTTACAGATTTCCATTCTGTTTGCCCGTCCTGATGCCCATCCCGCCGCGCCCATACTGGAATATGTCGTGGTATGGCAAAGTGAGAGCGGCACAAATGCCCAGATTGAGGTCGGCACCCAGGTAAATAGTGTTGATTTCCCCTACGGACGCCTGACAACCGATGCTGATGGGACTGTATATTTCAAAGATGTCATCGGCACAGAAGATGATGACCGCTTGCTGAATGAACCCCGTCTGCGGGCCTATCTGCTAGAGCACGGCATAGCCAGTATGCTGATACACCCCATTCGTTCCCGTCAGCAATGGTTCGGTGTCATCGTCTGCGAAGGGCAGCGGGCCAACGCCTTTGATGAACAGTATGTGCGCTTCCTCGCCGCAGTCGCGGACCAAGTCGGCCTGACAGTTGAGAATCAGCGACTGTTTGATCAGGCTCGTTTTGAAGCCGAACGTGCCCAGGGCGAAGCACAGCGAGCGATTGCGCTGGCTGAGGCCGCACAGCTTGCCAGCCGCATCGGTGATGATTTTGAAGAGAGCCTGGCCGAAGTGTTTGAGCGTGTTGCGCGTGAGGCCGGTTTTGATCGCTGGATGCTCCTGTTCATGGATGATAACCACGAGAAACTGGTAAAGATCACGGTTGAGGCACCCGGTTTCGATAACCGTGAGGAGCTATCATACGACCTGGATACCACTATCCCGGTGGTAGAGGTGGTCAAGCTTAACCAGAGTGTGACCGTCAATGACCCGATGACTTACCCATCGTTCCAATCGTATGGTGAGATCGAGCGTAAGGGGATCACCCATTTCTTCGGTAAGCACATTTCAACCCCGGTACGCATCGGTGGTATTCCGTTTGGGTCATTGTTTGTGGGCCGTAGCATCCAATCTGATGATCTTGACGCCCGCGACGAACAACTTGTAGAGACCTTAGCCGTTCAGGTGGCCGTCGCTGTAGAAAACAGACGCCTGTTCGAGCGTGTCCAGCGCGAGCAGCAAAGTCTGCGTGCCATTCTGGAAACGCTACCTGCCGGTGTGTTGGTGCTGGACCCGGATACACTCAAGCCAGTTCAATTTAACCAGCAAGCTGAGGCCCTGCTGGCGCGTGAGATTGACCCAACAGAGTCCTTCACGGTGGAAGGGTACAATCTGTATCGCACGGGCACACAACTCTACTACCCCAGAGATGAGATGGCGATCTTTAACGCCCTCAAATATGGCACCCAGGAAACAGTCGATGATGTGGCCGTCATCCTGGGCAATCAGCAACAAATCGACCTGCAAGTCGCAGCATCTCCCATTCTGGATAGTGCCGGTAAAGTGCTTTACATCGTGGCCGCCTTCCAGGACATCAGTAACCTGCGTAGCCTGGAAAATACCCTTCAGGAAAATCTGCGCGAAACAGTTGCCAACCTGGAAACACAGCGACAGCTAGCCGAAGCCGAAAGCCTGGACGAGGTGCTTCAGGTTGTTGTCTTCCAGATGGCGATGTTCATGCAACCGCTGGATGCCTACGTCATCATGGTTCAGCAGGGCGGCATGTTACGTGCAGAGCATCAACTCGTACAACCGCTGGATTACCCGGAGGTGTTGCGTCCGGTACTCCATCCTGAACAATCCATCAACCTGCCGGATCTGGCACAGGTGGATATTGCTGAGGATATACGCCATATGCTGACTGGCCTGGGTGCGCAATCTATGCTGAGTATGCCGCTGCGGGTCGGTACCCGCATTGATGCTGTTGGCTGGATTATGGTCATCAGTGAGGATACCGGTGCCTTTACGCCAGAGCAGGAACGCCAGATTTCTCAGTTGGCGGATATGTCATCCACCGCGATTGACAACCGTCTACTCATCCAAACCCAGCAAGCCACGGTGAATGAAGTACGCCTGCTTTACAATGCCACCAATAATATCAGCCGCAGCACCCGTGATATGGACGAGCTGACGACCATCCTTCAGGAGACAATGGCAAGTATTCAGCCAGATTATCATGCCGCTTACCTGGATGAAGGGCTGGATACGCCCCTGACGACACTCTTTGCAGTCAGCGGCCCTGGCCTGACCGCCGTGGATTTCGGCGCAATTTTAGGCGAGTACGAGGTGCCATCTACCGGGTTGTTCATTGATGACTTGATGGCCCTGACCGAGCCTGATGATACACTGCAAAAGCTGGTCGCGGCTGGTGTGCGCAGTGTCGCCGTGATTAACCTGCGCCCCAAAGACTTGCCGGGCGGGTTTATCGTCATTGCCTATGAGCAACCGCACCACTTCAGTGAGGCTGAAGAACGCTTCATGAATACCGTGTCGGACTCGGCCTCAATCGTGTTCAACAACATTCTGCTTTTCGAGCAGACCCAGGCCACACTGGAAGAAACAAGTATTCTCTATCAGGCCAGTAAAGCCCTCAGTGACTCCACCAACTCTGATGAAATCATTGATGTGGTGGTGAACTATCTGGTCGCGCCACATGTGAATCAGGTGTTTATTGCCTTGCTCAATGGGGATAGCTGGGATCACCCCGGTGCAGCCGTGCAAGTTGTCGCCAATTGGAGTGAGTCTGATGGGGTAGACCTGGAAGGCGTCACCCTGACCAGAGATCAATTCCCTGCATGGCGTCAACTGGCTACGGGGGAAGTGCTAACCATTGCCGATATTCATGCCGACACTGACCTGGATATCATGGAGCAAACCGGCATTGAAAGCCTGGATGCTCGGTCACTAACTATCATCCCGCTGCGTGTACCTAAGCGTGCTATCGGTGCGGTTTGGATTGGCTCACGCGAAGCACATGAGTATAACGAGCGCGATCTACGTACTTTCCAGGCATTTGCGGAGCAAGCATCGCTCTCCCTGGAAGCCGCTTATCTGCTCCAACAGACCGAACGGCGTGCGCGGCAGTTGCAGACTTCCGCAGAAGTTAGCCAGAGCGCGAGCCAGATCCTTGACCTGGAAGAACTGATGCCACAATTGGTCAGCCTTATTCAGGAATCGTTCGGTTACGACCATGTTCAGATTTTCCTCATGGATGAGTTGGATGACTATGCTGTGCTTAGGGCCAGTACCGGCGAGGCTGGTGAGCAATTGTTGTCTATAAACCATCGTCTGCAAAAAGGCTCACAGAGTGTGGTCGGTCAGGTGACGCTGCGTGGGGAACCGCAAATCGCGCTGGATACCGCTGATTCTAACGTTGTTCATCATCCCAACCCCTACTTACCACTCACACGCTCTGAGATGGCGTTGCCGCTCTTCATCAAGGGGGAGATTGTCGGCGCGTTGGATGTGCAGTCTAATCAGCCGAACGCCTTTACCGAAGAAGATACAGGGGCACTCACGGTGCTGGCCGCGCAGATTTCCGTGGCGATTGACAATGCGAACCTGTACGAATCCGCACAGCAGCAAGCCAATCAGATGAGTTTCTTGTTTGAGATTACCTCTACAGCCGCCACCGGTGAGACCCTTGAAGATGTCCTGCGAGAGGTCGCCGAAAGCCTGCGCGTCAACATGGAAACGCTATCGGTAATCGCGTATCTGCCGGAAATCTACGTCAATGAGGATGGCACGACCTTCACAAACCTGCGGGCCGTTGCCGTTTCTGGCGTAGAACAGCCCCTGAGCGGTATCGAAGAGATTCGCCTGGATGACCAGTACAATCTCCTGGCGGAAATTGGCCGCAGTATGCAGCCGTTTGTGATTGATAACATTGCCAGCAACGAAGCCTATCTACCCGTTGCCGCTGATGCCCGGTCTGCTGTGCTGTTGCCGCTAACCTCAAGTGGGCAGTTGATCGGCCTGCTGGTCTTAGAGGATTTACAACCCGGTGCCTACGATTACGATACGCTGCAAATCCTGCTGACGCTGGGTGGCTCACTCTCGGCTATCGTGCAATCTGCCCAGCTATTGGAGCAGCTCACCGAAACGAACGAACAGCTCCGCGAGTTGGACCGCCTCAAGAGTGACTTCCTGGCAAATATGAGCCATGAGTTACGCACACCGCTCAATTCCATCATCGGCTTCAGCCGCGTGATGCTCAAGGGGATTGACGGCCCACTGACTGAAATGCAAGAGCAAGACCTGACGACTATCTATACCAGTGGGCAACACCTGCTGACGCTGATTAATGATGTGTTGGATCAAGCGAAGATCGCCGCAGACAAGCTTGACCTCAAGACCGATTACTTTGAAGTCAAGCCGGTGATTGAGGCGGTGAGGTCAATTGGTGTGGGCCTGGTAAAAGAGAAAAACCTGAATCTTGTCACCGAAATTGCCTCGAATTTGCCCAAGGCCTATGGTGATGAAGTGCGTACCCGCCAGGTGTTGATCAACCTCGTTTCCAACGCGGCCAAGTTCACCCAGGAGGGGGGTATCACCATTCGCGCCTACCCCGTGCAAGATCCAGGTACTGGTGTGACCATGATCCGTGTTGATGTCGAAGATACGGGTATCGGCATCGCTGAACAAGATCTACCATTGCTGTTTGAGGCTTTCCGTCAGGTGGATTCATCGCTAACACGGACCCAGGGCGGTACTGGCCTCGGCTTGCCGATTGCCAAATCCCTCACAGAGATGCAAGGCGGTGAGATGACGGTTCAATCCAAGGTCAATGTGGGTTCAACCTTCAGCATTACCATCCCAATTGAGCCAATGGCTGACGATGAAACCGAAGAGACAACAGAGGGTGGGGCTGCCCAGGTCGATGAGTTGGACCCGCCCAGCAAACCGACCATGGAAATGAAAGCCCTGGGACCGAGTAACTTTAGCGGCCCACCCCCGCAGATGATGGCTAAGCGTGAAGTTTTGCTCATCGAAGATAATAAAGACATGGTGGATCAGTTCCGCCGTGCGCTACAGCGTGAAGGCTTTGATGTGACCACTGCCGATCATCCGGCCTATGCAGAAGCCATGGTGAGTAATCTACGCCCCACCGTGATTGTGATGGATGTCAACTTCGCAGGCGGCCAGGGGTGGGATATTCTGCGCTCACTCAAGGACCGGGATGACACGTTTGATATTCCGATTGTCATCTGCACCCTATCTGATGACTCTGAACGAGCTTATCAAACCGGCGCACACAGTTTTGTGCAGCGGCCATTCATGCCGGAAGATCTGGTCAGCGCGGTGTTAGATGCCGAAGAGGAGAGCAACACCCAGCGCATCCTCATCATTGATGACCAACCGGATGCCATTCGGCTGCTCACACAGGCGTTGAATGAAAGTGGTACCTACCGGGTGTTTTCTGCGGATAACGGCAAGGAGGGGGTCTCCCTGGTGGCGCGGCGGCGGCCTGATCTTATCATCCTGGACCTGCGCATGCCGGAGATGGATGGTTTTGCTGTGCTTCAGGAGTTGCGTTCCAATCCGGAAACAGCTAACATTCCTGTTATGGTTGTAACAGGTGAGATTGACCTGAACGCAAATGAACAGGAACTCTTATCCAACATCCGCGTGTTACATAAAACCGATATCAGCCAGGAAGAGTATGATCAGTTCATTGCCGGTGTGCGCAGTGAGTTGGATTTAGATGAGTGAGGATAGTTTGTGATAAAAGCGCAATCGAAGCAGATCACCCTGGAGTGCAGCAACTGCGGCACCGAGACATCACTGCATGACTTCAAAGGCGCGTGCCCCGCCTGTGGTGAAACCATCGTAGAAGCGCGTTATGAAATGAACAATATTGACGTTAAAGGCTGGCTTGCGGCCCTCAAAACCCGCAAGTCCAGCCTTTGGCGTTATCATGAAGTGCTCCCGATTTACGATACCGATAGTATTGTCAGCCTTAATGAAGGCGCGACCCCACTGATTAAAAGTGAGGCCCTGGGTGCTGCCCTCGGCCTTAAAAATCTCTACATCAAGGACGAACGCCAGGGACCAACCGGCAGCTTCAAAGACCGTCAGGCCACGGTAGCGATCTCCGCCTTGCGGGAAATGAACGTTGATGAGGTGGTCGTCGCGAGTACCGGCAACGTCGCCATCGCTTACTCTGCATATGGTGCCCGTGCTGGCATTAAATTGTGGGCCTTCTTCCCCCGCCTGACGCCCAACGATAAGATGCGCGAAGCCGCCCTCTACGGTGCGGAGATCATCAAAACCACCGGCAACTATGATCAAACCAAGGTTCTAGCCGCCCAATTCGCCAAGGCCAAAGGCGTATTCCTGGATAAAGGCATCAAGAGTGTGGCAGCGATTGAAGCCATGAAAACAATGGCTTATGAGATCGCCGAGCAACTTGGGCAAGAGTTAGAAGGCGGCCAGAAGTGGCGTGCCCCGGATTGGTTCCTGCAAGGTGTAAGCGGTGGCATGGGGCCGATTGGTGTGGGTAAAGGCTTCCGGGAGATGCACAACTTCGGCTTGATTGATAAGTTGCCCGCTTTCGGTATGATCCAATCTACCGGGTGTGCGCCGATGGTCGAAGCCTTTGAGCGTGGGCAGCGTGTGGCTACCCCGGTGGAAAAATCCACCACGATTATCGCCACACTCGCCACCGGTGACCCAGGCCGCGCTTATGAGATTCTGTACGATTATGTGCAGGAAAATGGCGGCCACTTTATATCGGCAACCGACGAAGAAGCCTTCAACGCCATCCGCGTTTTGGCCCGTCACGATGGTATTTCCGTGGAACCAGCCACCGGGGTGACCTTCGCCGGTCTGATCAAGTTGGTGCGCCAGGGCATCATCAAACCCGATGATGTCGTCGTCGTCAACTGCTCCGGCCATACCCTACCGGTTGAAAAGACCATACTCGGTGATCAGTGGCAAAAGCTGGTAGATCTTGCCGATCAGGAAGGGCCAGCACTGCCGCCAGAGGAGGGGCTGGTATCCGCCCTGGAGCAGCACGTAGACGGCCATGATAAGCAAATTGTCGTGATTGAGGATAACGAAGCCGCCGCCCGCTTGATGAGCCGTATTCTGGAAGCCCGCGATGATACCGATGTGCATCTGGCACATAATGGGGCTGCCGGTATTGACCTCATCCGCCGCATTCATCCTGACCTCGTGATTACCGATTTGATGATGCCGGATGTGGATGGCTTCAAAGTCATTGAGATGATGAAAAATGACCCGACGCTACACGAAATCCCGATTGTGGTGGTCACGGCCAAGGAATTGACCGTGCGTGAACGGGAACGACTCAGCTCACAGGTAGATATGCTGCTGCAAAAAGGGTCGTTCATTGATGACAGCTTTATCGAAAATTTGATTGATCGTCTGGATTAGTCCTATAGGGCACGCTATGACCGATGGACCAACAATCCTATGTATTGAGGATGACCCCGCTAGCCGCCAATTGGTACAACGCACGCTAACAGCGGCTGGTTATGATGTGTTGACGGCACGCCGTGCCCTGGAAGGCATTGACCTTGCCCGTAAACATCATCCTGATCTCATCCTGACTGACATCAACTTGCCGGATATGAGCGGCCATGAGATCACGACCTCATTACGTAGTGATCCCGATTTTGCGAACACCCCTATCGTCGCGCTGACTGCCCTCGGTTACGGGCGCAACAAAGATATTGCGATGGCGGCTGGCATTACCGGCTACTTGACAAAGCCCTTCCATGTGGATGAATTGTTGGATCGGCTGGCGTTTTACCTGGGTGGTGGGCATGATAAGGTCGATAATGAGCGCATGTACGAAGCCCAGACCGAATACACGCGGGAGGTTGTCACCCGCCTGGAATCACGCATCCGTGAGTTGGAACGCGCCAACCAGGAACTGCGCCGCCTGGATAAGATGAAAGAGTCGTTTATTCAGATCACCGCTCATGAACTGCGCACCCCGCTGACGTTGGTCTTCGGGTACAGCCGTTTACTGGAAGATTACCCCCCGCTGCGTGAACTGATGCAATATGATGAGGGCATCAGCACCTTAACCGATGGTCTGGTGGAGTCCATCACACGCATGCACGAGATCATTGACGAGATTATGATCGTCAGCCGCGTGATGACCCGCCGCATTGATATTTCTATTCAGCAATATAACCTGGGATCCGTGGTAAAGCGTGTTATCGATCACTATGCAGAGGCACTCCAGGAACGCGGGCATACGTTGCACTTCAACCCGGATGAATGGCCCACTGATGTACGTGGTGATGTCGATCTAATGCGTGTGGCGGTTGATAATCTCCTGAGCAACGCCATCAAATACACACCTGATGGTGGCACAATTAACATTGGGGCCGATGCAGACCGTTACTTCGTCAAGTTCTGGGTGGCGGATACCGGCATCGGCATTGACCCGGATGATCAGAAAAGTATCTTTGATCAATTCCATACACTCGAAGATGTAAAATTGCACAGTACCAGCAAAACCGCCTTTCGAGGGGGTGGCCTTGGCCTGGGTTTGGCTGTGGTCAAAGGGGTGGTGGAAGCGCACGGTGGGGCCATCAAAGTAGAAAGTTCCCGGCGTAATGTCAGCACACTCCCCGGCAGCCGCTTTGAGATCATGTTGCCCTTAAAAGCAACCCCGCCGCAAAACGTGCGCCAAGTCAATTGATCCGTTAGGCAGCAGGCAAACTTGTGGCTGAGAACCAAAATCAAATTCGTGGTATTATCGCTGTTTTGGCGACCCCCACCTTCCTGGGGATGGCACCCATCTTCGGTAAGCTTGCCATCAATGCCAATGCAGATCCCTTTTCTGTAGCTGCTATTCGCACCTTGATTGCCGTTGGCATTTTGTGGCTGATTTACTTCTTATTCTTTCGCAAGTACATCTTTATCTACCCCGCTGGCTTGATGGGGTGTATCGTCATCGGGGTGATTAACGGTATTGGCTCCCTGTTTTATTATGGTGGCCTGGATTTATTGGATGCCTCGTTGGTACAGCTTATCAACGGGATGTATTTGCCGCTGGCTGTGCTTATTTCGCGTATTGGCGGGCAAAAAGCGGATCGAAGAACGTTATTCCGCGTGTTGCTGGCGACTATTGCCCTGTTTACGATCACCGGGTTTGGTGCCGGTAGCGTGGATCTCTCCGGGGTGGGTTTTATGCTTGGTAGCGCGTTGATGTTCGCTGGAACGCTCATACTCAGCCAGTATGTGTTATATGAGATGCCAGCCCCAACCGCGACTCTCTACATCCTCACCACAATGGCCGTTATCGTCAGTATGGTCTGGTTGGCGGCCAGTGAACCCCTATCCGCGCAGGTATTGACCGATGCCCTGCCGCCTATCTTCTTGTTAGGCATCACTACTGCGCTCTCTCGCCTGGCGATGTTTGCCGGGGTTAAGTTCTTAGGGGGTATGCAGACCGCCGTACTCGCCATTGCAGAAATTGCGGTTGCGCTGGTACTTGCTTTCCTGGTGCTCGGTGACTCGCTGACTTCTATGCAGTGGCTGGGTGTAGGGTTGCTCTTTGCCAGTATCTTGCTCATCCGGCAGAAAGACCTGTTACCGCGTGGGTACAACCCCAATGCCTTGATCGTTGCGAATATGTCCAGCGTACAGTTCCAGCGGATAGCTTTTCATCGCGCTTTTGGCACGACCGAACTCGATAACGAACTGGGCACGATGGCCGCTGTAACCACCCAGGAACTACAAGCCATCCAACGCATGATGGGCGCGAGTAGTGGCGCGTTAGACCCGTTCCCCATTGGGAAGGTCAATAAGCTTAACCAGGCCGCGCAGCTAGAAGAAGTTGATCAGCAGATGCAAGCCCTTAACATGCCTGCCATGCCGGATGATCTCAGTCAGGCGCAAGAGATTGAAATCCCCGACGAATTGCGCCAAACACCGGATACACTCGCCACGGACGAACACGACCGCCTCGACCCTTAACGCCTTTGCAACGCAAAGGGGACGTCGTTGGTACGATCTCACGTTATCATAGTCTGTATAGACTGTGATGTGATGTGAGGTGTGCTTATGCGTCTGACGCTTTTTACTGTGCTGGTGTGGTGCTTAATAGGGGCTTATCCTGCTCAGGCCCGCCAATCCCTGCTTTGCAATCCCAATTTGCCACCCCGCCTTATCCCCGGTGAGTCAGGGGCCGTTACCCCTGGTGATGCGAACCGGGTGCGGAGCCTGCCAACCACGGCAGCGGAAGCAGTAGGCACAATACCGGGTGAGGGACAGTTCACCGTTATCCACGGGCCGTTATGCGCCGATGGTTTTGCCTGGTGGTATGTGGAGTACGCTGGTCTGTACGGATGGACCGTCGAAGGGGCAGATGACACCTACTGGCTAGAGCCATTGGTTGAGGCTAACTCAACAGTGGTAGATAGGGAAATCCTACCGGGACGAATCACATCGGTGAACTATAACGACATAGCGATGCTTGTACCGTCTGAGCTGGCGAATGGTGCAATCGGATCACGGGTAGCCGCTACGGATAACCTACCAACCCATACGGCTTTCACGCTAATGGATTATGTCGCCAGCGGGGAAGCCATCCTGCGCTTTTACCCGGCGGGCGAATACGCACAATTGACCGGGCTGTCACTTGATGACCTCACTGATGAGGCTCTACCCGCAGCGGACCGTGTCGTCCTGCATGATACGGCAATTATGCCCACCGACTTCGTCAATGAAAATGTATCAGCAGTTGGCATCCAATATATAACCTGGGATGTACCGGCTGACCGTGCCCTGGAAGATGGCGAGTTACGCTACGTCATCACCGCGCTGACCCATGTCGGTGATACACTCATCCACGCGGAATACTCCCTGGACTCAGCCTTGCTGCCCCCACCCGGCGCGGTCATACCGGTAGATGATGACGCCTATGCCGAAGGTGTGCGAACCATGCTCATGAACGCATCCACTGCTGCCTTTTTCCCGTCCCCTGCCGATATTCGACTCAATCTGACACGGGTAGAACCCGGCGTGCAGGTGCCGGTCACAGATTATGGTGTGTCCTTCATGCTCAATAGCATCATCAGTGACGATACCGTGGTCGGTGAGTATATGCCCGCGAGTGATTTTGCCCCGGAACACATCGCCTTTGACCTCGGCAATCGAACGATGTTTGGTAGCGGGTCTAAAATTGTGGTTTACTCAGCAGCCGACTATGAAGCTAGCCTCGGCGTAGACCTCGCACCCTTGCGCGATACACTCGTCAACCGCTCTGATGAGCCTGATACATCTGTGGGGCCGAATCTGCGTGCCAACAGACCCTTCATCGGCCAGGCCGAATATGTAGATTTTCAAAATGGGTCGGGTGTGCGTTATGTCGCCCGCTATACCCTGGACACATTCCCTGAAATCAACCCGCTTTTATATGTGTTTGCCGGGTTAACCGATGACGGCGACTGGTTGATATTGGCCTACATAGAGACCGGGGCGGACCTGTACCTGTTTGACCAGCCTGGCATGAGTGA
>JGI12109J20283_10192345_pt1 | contig 18154 bp, 14 predicted proteins | sample ElkSlonscriptome_12_FD_20283 | JGI IMG/M metagenome (IMG submission 20283)
ATCGCGGCCGGCTTCATCATCGGCATGGTGCAGATGGGAATGAGTGCCGGCGAGGCCCTCAGCCGCTTCACCATCCTGACCGTCGGTGATGGGCTGGTCAGCCAGATCCCGTCCCTTCTGGTCAGCACCGCCGCCGGCCTGGTGGTCACCCGCAGCAGCAGCAGCCTCAACCTGGGGCAGACCCTGACCCTGCAGATCTTCCGGCAGCGCAAGGCCCTGTACCTGGCCGCCGGCGCCATGACCATCTTCGCCATCATTCCCGGGCTGCCCACGGTGCCCTTCCTGATCTTTGCGGTCCTGACCGCCGGCGCCGGTTTCCTCATGGGCAACCGGGTGGAAAAATATGACGACGACGAGGCCCGCGCCCTCGAAGCCCAGTCCCAGGCCGCCGTGGAAGAGACCGAGCCCCAGGGGCTGCGCGGCGAGGATCTGTTCATCCTGGACCGCATGGAGCTGGAGATCGGTTACGGGCTGATCCCCCTGGTGGACGACAAGCGTGGCGGCGACCTCCTGACCCGGATCAGCAACATCCGGCGCCAGGTGGGCGGCGAACTGGGCATCTTCATCCACCCCATCCGGGTGCGGGACAACCTGCAGCTGGGGGCCCACCACTACGTGATCAAGCTCAAGGGGGTGGAAATCGCCCGCAGCGAGCTCTTCCCCAACCGTCTGCTGGCCATGAGCACCCGCCCGGACACCGGCCAGATCGACGGCACCCCGACCACCGAGCCGGCCTTCAACCTGCCTGCCCTGTGGATAGACCAGGACCACAAGGCCGAGGCCGAGGTGGAAGGCTACACCGTGGTCGAGCCCGCCGCTGTTCTGGCCACCCACCTGAGCGAACTGATCCGCAGCCACAGCGACGAACTGCTCAGCCGCCAGGACGTCAAGGACATGTGCGAGTCCATCCGCGAGTACGCGCCCGCCCTGGTGGAGGACCTCATCCCGGACAAGGTGCCCGTCAACACGCTGCACAACGTCCTGATGAACCTCTTGCACGAGCGCATCCCGGTGAAGGACATCATCACCATCCTGGAGACCCTGGCCAACCACACGGGCGCCGGCATGGGGAACGACTTCCTGACGGGCAAGGTGCGCGAGGCTCTCTCGCGCAGCATCACCGCCCTGTTTGCCGATGGCGAGAACCGCCTGCACGCCATCAGCCTGCATCCCGAGGCGGAACAGACCCTCATGCAGGCCAGCCGGGAAAGCGACCGCTCCGGCGGTGTCGTCCTGGACCCCGGTTTCACCCGCTCTTTCCTGGGCAACATGGAGGGCGTCCTGAGGACCGCCTACTCCAGTGGGCCGCCGCCCGTGATGCTGGTCCCCACGCCCATTCGTCTTTTCGTCAAGCGGCTCGTCGAGCCGACCTATCCCAACTTGGCTGTCATGGGCTACACCGAGGTTTCTCCCGCGGTGTCCGTCCAGTCGGCAGGAACGGTGGTGACCCATGGATTCGCGCAACAGAACCAGGCCGTCGGCTGATCAGCCCGCGGTGATCACGGCCCCGACCCTCAAGGGGGCCTACAAGCTGGTCAAGCAGACCTACGGTGAGGATGCCGTCATCCTGGGCAGCCGGACCGTCACCCGCCGGCAACCACACGGCCTTGGCCACGAGAAATTCGTGGAAGTCACCGTCCAGGCACCCGGAACCGGCGCCCGGACGGGTTCCGCCCCTTCCAACGGCACCGCGGACACCTCCCTGACCGCCGACCAGTTGCTGACCGAGGTGGAGCGGATCGAGAACCTGGTGGCCGAGATTTCCGAGGAAGTCAGCCGCCGGGACGGACCGGGCGGCATCCTGGCCAACAACCCCCTGGCCAGGAGCTTCCTGGAGGCCGGCACCTCCGAGGCCACCGTCCAGAAATTGCTGACCCGTTTCCTGAGTGAAACCGGCCAGCGCCCGGACAATCGCGCCGCGGCCCTTTCCTGGCTGGGCAAGAACCTGAAAGCCAGCAATTGCGAGTGGGACGGCTTCTACGGATGCCACGCCTTCCTGGGTCCCCGCTCCTCGGATTCCTTCAACCTTATCCTGGACGCCGCCGCCCGGCTGCAGAAGCTGGGTCGCCGCACCCTGGTGCTGAGCGTCATGCCTCCGCATCACGGCCGCGTCAAGCAACTGCAGGTGGAGGCCGCCCGGCTGGGTTTCGACGCCGCCATCATCCAGAAGCCCCAGCAACTGACCCGCAGCGAGAAACATCTCGGCCGCTACGAGGTCGTTCTGGTGGACATGCCCAACGTGGAGCACCCCCAGATGGACCAGGGCCGTATCCTGCACGGCTGGCTGAGCAGCAATACCACCTTCCATCGCCACATGGTCGTCCCGTCCTTCTACGATCCCGAGGACATGGACTCCCTCAAGGAAGCGGCCCGGGACTGGAACTGTGACTGGCTGGCACTGACCGGATTGGAGGCCACCCGTCGCCCCGGCAAGGTCCTCGAATACGTGGACCAGATCCCGCTGCCCCTGAGCCTGGTGGGCTGGGATGGGAATCTTGAAATCGCCGCCAGCGGCGCCTTGTTGGACTTCATCCTGGGACAGCCCCTGGTTTCCACCAACCTGGAAAAGCATGCCAACGGAGAAGGCTAGAGGATGCAGAGGATCGTCAACACCATCGCCTTGCTGGCCGCCGTCATCACCCTGGGTGCCGGGATCTGGCAGGATTGGGGCCTGCTCAGCACACTCAAGCGCATGGTCCTCAGCTATCTGGGGTTCTTCTTCCTGGGGGCCCTGCTGGCGGTGGTGATGATGATCATCCCACACTTCGAGAAAACCGAGACGCCGGACGCCGAGGCCGCCCAGCCCGAAGGCGCCGCCAGGAAAAGGAAATGAAAGGCCGGCCTTCCGGTCGAGAGACCGTGGCACGGATACTGCAATAGAGGTTGTGAACAAACCTTCAGAAAGGCCGAACAATGTCCGAAAGCACGCTCATTGCCCACCACGAGGTCTGGGAAAACCTGCAGGGAAGCGGGCGGGAGGATTCCCGGAGGGAACTGGTCAATATCTATGCCCGGATCGTCAAGTACGTGGCCGGTCGCATGGCTATCGGACTACCGCACTACGTGGAATTCAACGACCTGATCAGTGCGGGTCTGCTCGGGCTGATCCAGGCGATCGACAATTTCGATCCCCACCGGGGGATCAAGTTTGAGACCTACGCCATCCCCCGCATTCGCGGCTCCATCCTCGATGAGCTTCGCAGCCAGGACTGGTTCCCGCGCAGCCTGCGGCGCAAGGCCAAACAGCTGGAGGAGGCGTACAGCCATCTCGAGGTCAAGCTTGGCCGCCACGCCACCGACGCCGAGGTCGCCGAATACCTGGGTATCGACGTGGGGGATCTGGACGGTCTGGTGGGCGAGGTCAGCATCGCGACCATCATGTCCCTGGACGCGGACACCGGTGGCGACGACAACGAACATGGCAGCAACCTGGGCGAATTTCTGGCCGACCCCCGCACCGAGGATGTGGAGCAGGTGCTCGCCCAGCAGGAGATGAAGGAACTCATCGGCCACCGCATGAACGAGTTGCCCGAGAAGGAGCAGCTGGTCCTGGTTCTCTACTACTACGAGGAACTGACCCTCAAGGAGATCGGCGAGATCCTCGATGTGACCGAGAGCCGTGTCTGCCAGATCCACACCAAGGCCATCATGCGCCTCAAGGGCAAGATCCAGCGCCACGAAGGCATGAGCAGCATCGGCCAGATCACCAAACGTATCCAGACCGAGCAGCAACAGCAGCAGACCACGGCCCAGCCCCAGACGGTGTGCGCGGTGGAGAAGCAGAAGGAAAAGCTGGAGCCGGTGAACATCATGGCCACTCTCTCGATTTTCCAGATCTGCAGTTACCTGGGTTACCTGGCCGCCAGCGGCCAGTGGCCCGGGGCCTGATCAGGGAAAGGAACCCCCGCACGCGGGGCCAGTGAAAGGAAAAGAATGTGGCAGGTGATGGCGTTTCGATGCCCACCCAGTTGGCTCAGATTGGAGCCGTGGCCAAGAGTCAGGCCCGGACCCAGCAGGCCGCCCAGCCCGCCGCCAATTTCCAGGAGCAGCAGGCCAAGGACGACTCCCTGAAGACCCAGCGGGTCAAGGAGACCGAAAAATCCGGGGACAGCAAGATCGATCCCGATGCCGACCGCCGGAAGGAACGCCGCCAGCGGCGGCAGAAGAAGCAGCAGATGCGCAGCCTCGAGGGGGATGCGGACAGGGATCAGCAGAACGATGGGAATTCCGAAGAAGAAGAGGAAGAACTGGGACGCCTGATCGATATGCGGGCGTGATCCGGCCGACCAAAGGAGAGCCATCTTGAACACGGACATTATCCTCAACCACATCCCGGACATGGGCCCCGTGTTCTTTGCCGCGGCGGCGGCCGTGGCCCTGGGGGCCACCCTGCTGGTGGTGGCCATCGGCACCCAGCTGCGCCGCCTGGGCCTGCGCCTGCCGGCAATCCGGACTCCCCGGACGCTGGCGTCCCTGAAACCCCGCCGAAAAGGTTCCAACCCGGCCGAGTCCGTCCAGCCGACCGAGACGGGTTACACGGCCCACAACTTCACCGGCCCGGCCGTGTCCGAGTCCGCCCGCACCCCGGGCCCGGAGATCCTGGCCCTGGCCCATCGCCTGGGCCGCGTGGCCGATTCCCTGGAAGACATGCGCCGCCAGTTGAACCTGGAAATGCCAGGGCAAGAGTTTTCCGCACTAAAGCCGGAAGATTTTGGTGTCGAATATCTCTACAAGACGACGAGCGGCTGATAATGGGCCGCGATGGGAATAATGGGCGGCCTCGGCCCCGAAACGGGCGAGGCCTGCCGCCTCAGGAGAGACGATGAGCACAACGGTGGCGGGTCCGCCTGTCCGGCAAGATAGTGCCGAAGCGGGGCAGACCCAGACACAGCTGCATAAGATCATCATGTCCACCCGGGACCTGCCGGCGATGCCCGAGGTCGCCAGCAAGGTCCTGGAGCTTTCGTCTGATCCCAACACCTCCGCCATGCAGCTGCAGCAGGTAATCTCCGACGATCAGGCCATGACCGCCCGCATACTGAAGATCGCCAACAGCGCCATGTACAGCTGCAGCCGCAAGATCAAGACCCTGACCGAAGCCATCGTCATGCTCGGCTTCAACTCCATACGCAGCCTGGTGGTGACCAGCGCCGCGCGGAACCTCTACAATACGCGGAACAGCCGCAGCGGGTTGAAGGAACGCCTTCTTTGGGAGCACAGCATCGGGGCCGGTTTTGCCTGCCGCATCCTGGCCCAGAAGCGTTCGCCCGCTCTGGTCGAGGAAGCTTTCCTGGCCGGCCTGATGCACGACATCGGCAAGCTCGTGCTGAACCTGCGCACCCCCGAGCGGTTCGATGAGATCGTCCAGATCGTCTACAACGAGAACCAGGCCTTCCACGAGACGGAACAACGCAGCCTGGGTTTCTCCCACGCCGAGGTGGGGGCCCTGCTGATCAACAAGTGGAAACTGTCCCCGGTCCTGGAGGACATCATCCGCAACCACCACAACCCCGAGGCCCTCAGTCCGGACAACCAGCTCCTGCTTTACCTGGATCTGTCCAACAGGATCTGCCGCCGGATGGGCATCGGCTTCATCGACGAACCCGAGACCGACCTGGTCCAGTGCCCCGCCAACCAGCTGCTGGGTTTCACGCAGGAAACGTTTGACGAGACGACGGTCCTGCTGCAGGAAACCCTGGCCAACGAGATGGAAATATTCGTTTAGGAGCGAGACATGTCCCCGACCGCCACGACCACCTATCCGCCGCAGAATCCGGACCTGCAGAAGATGTTGGCCACCATCGAGGACCTCCCGTCCATCCCCGAGACGCTCATGGAGATTCTCAAGGTCCTTGACGACCCCCACAGCGGGGCCATGGACCTGGCGGAAGTGGTCCGCCTGGACGCGCCCCTGATGAGCAAGGTCCTGCGCCTGGCCAATTCCCCCTACTACTGCCAGCGTGGCAACCTGGCGGACATCAACCGCTGCATCTCGGTCCTGGGTTACCGCACGGTGCGGCAAGTGGCCATCTGCGTCACGGTGGCCACCACCGTGGTTTCGGCCGTGTCCCAGAGCAAGGGGCGCATGGATTACCGGGAACTGTGGCGTCACTCCGTGGTCACCGGCGCGGTGGCCAAGTACCTGGCGGGCATGGTCGCCTACCCCGATCCCGAGGAAGTTTTCTCCGCCGGGCTGCTGCACGATATGGGCAAATTCGTCCTGGAGCTCCACTCACCCCAGCAGTACGACAAGGTCATCGCCCGCCGGCAGGAGACGGGCCGCTGCCTCTGCGTGGAGGAGGAGGAAGCCTTCGGCTTCAACCACGCGCAAGTGGGTTCCACCTTCGGCCAGAGCTGGCGTTTCCCGACCCTTTTGACCAAGGCCTTCGGCCAGCACCATGACCCCGTGACGGGCGATCCGGATACGCCCGAAGCCCAGGTCGTCGCCCTCGTTGCCCTGGCCGACTATCTGGCCAATACCCTGGTTCCCCCGCGCAGCGACCTGGGTTTCGATCCCAAGCTGGTCGATTCGGTCGCCCTGCACCGCAACGCGAATCTGACGGTGCGGCAGGTGGAGGAGAACCTCGACCAGATCCGGGAGGCGGTCAATCTGGCCAGCGCCTATCTGGACCTGCGCTGAACCCTTCCGACAGAAAGACTGCCCGGGAAATCCCTTTGCCCTGAAGGGATTTCCTTGTATCATGCCACTTTGACAGGATAACTCATATTCAGCAAAAAGGGGCCGGCGTGCCATCCGTTGTCATTCTGAGCCGCAACATGCGCCTGGTGGGCTCGGCTTCCCGGTGGGAGCTGCCCGAGGTCGAACTCTTCATGTTCGAGGCTCCCAGTGAAGCCCTTGCCCGCATCGCCCAGGGCAAGACCTCCGTTTTCCTCTTCGATACCCGGGATTATCCGCGCCACCGGCACGTGGAGCGCAAGTTCTTCTCCATGAACACCGATGCGGACCTGGTCCTGCTCGGCCAGTCCGAGGAGGATGTCCCATCCGCCGAAAGCAACCGGACGGTGGCCGTGCGCACCCTGCCCGCGGACACACCCCACGACGAGATCCAGGTGGTGGTCCAGCGTCTCCTGCAACTGCGGGATGTGCGTCAGAACAGCGGCATCCACGGCCGCAGCCGCTCCATCGCCGAGATGCTGGGCATGATAGCCCACGCCGCGCCCCTGGACATCAATGTCCTGGTCCTGGGTGAGAGCGGCACGGGCAAGGAGCTGGTAGCCCGGGCCATCCACGACAACAGCCCACGCCGCGAGGCCCCCTTCATCAGCCTCAATTGCGGAGCCATGAGCGAGGGTGTCCTGGAGAGCGAGCTCTTCGGCCACGTCAAGGGGGCTTTCACCGGGGCGGTGGCCGACCATCACGGGGTTTTCAAGCGGGCCGACGGCGGCACTCTCTTCCTGGACGAGGTGGGGGAGATGCCCCTGTCCATGCAGACCCGCTTCCTGCGCGCCCTCGAGACCGGGGAGTTCACCCCCGTGGGCGGCCGCAACATCCAGACCAGCGACATCCGTCTGGTGGCCGCCACCCACCAGGATCTGGCGGAGCAAGTCAAGGCCGGCAAATTCCGGCAAGACCTCTATTACCGGCTTCGGGTGGTGGTCATCCATACGCCCAGCCTGCGGGAGCATCCCGAGGATATCCCCATCCTGGCCGAACGCTTCCTCGCCGAGGAGAACGAGCGTCATGGCCTGCATGTGCGGGGGTTCAGCCGCTCGGCAATGCAGGCCCTGCGCGAACACTCCTGGCCCGGCAACGTGCGGGAACTGCGCAATACCATCAGCAGCACCGTGGCCATGAAGCAGCGGGGGCTGGTGGAGGTGAAGGATCTGCCCGCAACCCTGGGGCCCGGCTCCCGGCCTGTCCCAGAGCCCTATCTGCCCGTGCCCTACGGTTTGAACGCCGGCACCTCGACCATCGACCCGGGTCTGCTGGCCAATACCCTGCTGGAGATCCGGCAGGAGTTGCGCGAGGTCAAGGCCCTGCTACTGGAGCGCGATGGCCGCCCGGAAGCGGAGATAGCCTGGCAGCCCGGTCCCGGCGGCCGCGTTTATGAAACCTTTTCCGCCGACAGCGGTTTCAGCCCGCTGGACAGCGAGCGGACAGGGGACCTGCAGACGGCGGAAAAGGCCCTCATCGAAGAGGCCCTGAATGCCACCGGCGGCAACCGGCGCCAGGCGGCCGACCGCCTGGGCATCAGCGAAAGAACCCTCTACCGGAAGATCAAAGCCTATGGCTTCTCCTGAGAAAATGTCCTATAATTCATGCATACGGGTGGAGCGCCCATCACGAAACCTACCCCTGGCTAGTGAGGATGTAATGTACTGGAAACGGGTTAACCCGGTCCTGGGTCTATGCGCCTTTATTTTCGTTTTCCTGTGCCTGACGCCACAGGCCCAGGCCACCAAGTATGCCGGCGCCTTCATGGAAAACGGGGGCGGGGCTCGGGCCCTGGGCATGGGCGGCGCGTTCACGGCCGTGGCCGATGACCCCAGCACCACCTTCTGGAATCCCGCCGGACTGACCAGTTCCACCAGCGGGGAACTGATGATCATGCACTCCGAGCTTTTTGGCGACCTCATCGACCGCGACTTCGCGGCCTACACCCAGCCGGTGGACTGGAACCTGCTGGGCGGCGAGCGCAGCGGCATCGGCATCACCCTCATCCGCCTGGGCGTGGATGATATCCCCTTCACCGACCATCTGGCCGACAGTCTGGATGTGGATCCCGCCGATGGTGTCATCAGTGACGAGGAACTGCTCCGCCTTTTCGATCTGCAGGACCAGATCCGCTTCAAGAGCGATCAGGAATTCGCCCTCATGTTCAGCTACGGTGAGCAGGTGGGCAACTGGCACGTGGGCGCCACCCTCAAGGGCATCCGCCAGAGCATCGGTGAATACACCAGCATGGGAATCGGCGCGGATCTGGGGTTCAAGCGGCCCCGCATCTGGCGCTCGCTGGACTTTGGCCTGAAGCTGCAGGACATAACCACCACCTACATGAGCTGGAGCACCGGCCACACCGAGATCATCACCCCCGCGGTGGTTCCCGCCCTGGCCTGGCATCAGGATCTTCCCGACTGGAACATGGGTTTGATCCTGGCCGGCAGCCTGGAAACGCGTTTCGAGAACCGTGCCACCGCCGACCAGTTCCACAGCGGCAGCATCAGCGCCAATCTGCATCTGGGCATGGAGGTGGCCTTCAGCCGCAAGGTCTTCCTGCGCGCGGGTTACGTGGGTGGCTCGGACGAGAACCCCGACCTGCAGACCGCCGTCGAGTCCGACGCCTGGGACAACTTCACCGCCGGCGCCGGCTTCCGCCTGATGCCGCTGACCATCGACTACGCCTACGCCGGGGACAGCCTGGGCATCGACGAGGTGACCCACCGCATCAGCGTCAGCTACGCCTTCTGATCCCGACGGGTCCGGCCCGAAAAAGAAGCCCGCAGGTTATTCCGCCTGCGGGCTATTTTTTGCGACTTGGAAGGCGGGTCAGGGCCGGTAGGCATAAAGCTTCTGCCCGGGATAGATCAGGTTGGTCTTGTACAGTCCGTTGACCTTGCGCAGATGCCGGACACTCACACCCAGCTTGCGGCCGATGCCGCCCAGGGTATCGCCCTTCTTCACCCGGTAGCTTACCCGCTTGTAGCCGGAGGGGGGGACGTAGTGCCCCTTCTCGTCGGCCCGCTGGCGCGCCGCGTCCGCCAGCTGGGCGGGCATGGGGATCAGCAGCTGGTCCCCGGGCCGGATCAGGTGCACATCCTGCATCCGGTTCAGCTGGGCGATGTCGTGGACACGGGACCCGTACTGCCGAGCGATGTGCCCCAGGGTCTCGCCGCGCTGCACCTTGTGGCGGCGCCAGGTCAGGCGCTTGTCCAGGGGCACCTTGCTCAGTGAGGCCGTCGCCTTGTCACCCGTACCCGCAGGCACGCGCACCGGATAATCCTTGATCCCGGGAGGGCTCGCTCCGCGCAGCAGGGCGGGATTCAGCTCCTTGACCAGATGGGACTCAACACCGGCGCAGCGGGCCATCAACTCCAGATCCGTGGCGTCGCGCACCTTGACCACGTCGTATCGGAGGGGCGTGACATCCCGCACCTCGAAGCCGTACTTCTCCGGATTGCGCCCGATACGGGCCGCGGCGATGAACTTGGGCACATAGGCCGTGGTCTGGGAAGGCAGCCGCATATCCCAGAAGTTGTCGTGGCCGTGCAGTCGGATGCGGCGGGCCACGCGCCCCTCGCCCGAATTGTAGGCCGCCAGGACCAGGGCCCAGTCCCCGAACATGTCGTGCAGGTAGGTCAGGTGCCTGGCGGCGGCGCGGGTGCTCATCTCCAGGTCCCGCCTCTCGTCCACCCACCAGCTCTGACGCAACCTGTAGTGCTTGCCCGTATCCGGCATGAACTGCCATGGGCCCACGGCGCCCACACTGGAAACGGCGTGACTGCCGATCCCGCTCTCGATGACGCTCACGAAGATCAGATCCTCGGGCAGATCGTATTCACGCAGGATGCCGATGACCAGATCCTCGCACGAGGTCTTGCGGTCCAGCCAGCGCTGGAAACTGCGTCGGCCGTTGCCTGTGAAGTAATTCACCCAGCGCTCCACGGCGCTGTTCTCCACCTTGAGGAGGTCGGCAGTGAAAGCGGGCAGGGACACCCCGGTGGCGGGGACCAGGGAGTCGGGGAAGGCCCCGTTGGCCAGACGGCCGTAGCTGGTGGCCAGCAGTGAGTCGGCCAGCTGGCCGTTCTCATCGAATGAGACCATCTCGGCCTGCAATCCCTGCATGAACCACACGCGGCGCTGGAGGCTGCGGTGGTGGCCCTGATAAAGGCTGTCCGTCACCACGGGCAGGGGGCGGGAAAGCTCCTCGTTGAGCACATAGAGGTGGTCCAGGGCCAGGGCCGGTTCCCGATTGGCCAGCAACTGGAGGCACTCCTGGGTCAGGGCCTCCAGTTCCTCCAGGGGTGTGTAGCCATCCGGCCCCACCGGAAGCAGCGGTTCGGTGACCGGTGGTTCCAGGCTTTCAAAAACCTCGGCCAGGGTATCGGCTGCCGCCGTGGCCAGGCTGTCCGGCGGGGTTGGTTCAACCGGAACCTCCTGCGGAGGGGTATTCTTGAGTCCCAGGCTGGCGCAACCGGTTAGCTGGATTGCCAGCAACAGGAGCAGAAGAAGGACCGAAACCAGTCGCGGGGCACCACGAAGGTGAACAATAAGGGGATTCCTGGGGTATTTATGCACAGACGTCATCCTTGACCTTGAGCTTCTGGTGAATTTCTTTACCGGAACTGCGAGCGGGCCTGGGTGTTTCCCTGAGGTGGCCATTCCCGCTTGGGCGCCCAAGGAAACCCCCTGCCGCCCTGGAGGTTCCCGGCGAAAGAATTTAGCAAGTTCAGAGCCGGATCGGCAAGTTCCGGTCTTGCATATTTCCTTACATTATGTCATAATTATTTCATTCAGGTACGGCATTTTCGGGTCGCGGAGGATCCATGCAGCATCGCTCGGCAGTTTTACGACAACTTTTGACCAGGGATTTGCCACTTGAAAGGGCAGCGCCCCCGCTTCGTTATGCCATCAAGCGCGCTCTGGCCGGCAATGAACCCGATAGACTGCAGAGCCTGGCCCGCAGCCTGGTATCGGACCTGAAAAGACAAAATCTCCTGTATCGCGTCGCCGTGGAGGGGCAGGCCGCCGGGCAGCACGATTATTATCTGGTGCGGGACACCGACCGCTTGCTGGATCTGGCCGTCCTGAACCCTACTTCCGACCCCATCGACCTGCCATCGGCCTCGGATCTGGCCCCACCCATGCCGGCCCCCATGGTACCGGAGGGTCCGCCGAGCAACAGCCTGGTGGATTTTGTGGGCATGCTGGGGGCCATGGAGCACGCCCAGGACCTGGAAATCGGGTTTCCTCAGTCAGGGGAGACGGGCGTCATCCTGGACAGCATTCTGCGTCTCCTGGAGCGCTTCACGCCCCAGTTTGACCTGTTCATCCTCCTTTTCGACCAGGAAATTCTGCCCGAGGGCCCCCGGCGCATTTTCAATATGGACCCGGCCGAGCAGGCCTCCGGGTGGCTGGGGCTGCGCAAACCCACATTTTCCGCCTTCATCCCCACCCCGGAGGAATTGCCGCAATTCATCCGCCAGCGGAGTCCCGGCAAGATCCAGGAGCGGCCCTCCACGTCCGCGGTGGCGGTCCCCCTGTATCGTCCCCTGGACCATGCCAGCCTCGACGAGAAGGGCAGCGAGACCGGTCTGCTCTTCCTGGTGGCCCATGAAGAATGGGGCAAGAATCCCCTGCTGCGCCTTGCCAAGAGGTTGAGCAGCTTTGTCACCCGACGTTGGCAGCACCAGCGCGAGGTGAACCAGCGCATCCACACCGACAGCCTGACCCGGGTCTACAACCGCGCCTTCTTCGACAGCCAGTTCACCCTGGAGCTGGAGCGCGCCCGGCGGTCAGAACGGCCTTTATCCCTGGTCATCTGCGATATCGACCACTTCAAGGCCATCAATGACCACTACCAGCACCATAACGGGGACCGGGTCCTGCAGATGGTGGCCCGGCGCTTGCGCGAGGAGTTGCGCCGGATCGACCACGTCTGCCGCATCGGGGGGGAGGAGTTCGCCCTCATCCTTCCGGAAACGGATCCCGAGGCCGCCTTCGAGGTCATGGACCGTCTGGTCAACGCGCCTTTCCGTGAGGAAGTCATCCACCAGGGCGAGGTCGAGCAGGTGGATGTGACCTTCTCCTTCGGGGTCGCCACCTTCCCCGAGGGGGGCACGGACGCGTTTGAACTGTACCGCAAGGCCGACGCCATGCTCTTCCTGTCGAAGGACCTGGGCCGCAACCAATGCCACTTCTGGAATCCCCAGGGCGATCATCTGCAACTGACGCCGCACGGCGTGGACTGACTTCCCTTGCCCTTCTGAGTGTGCGCTTCTGGGCCCCGATGTGGGCCTTCCTGTTCACCCTGAGCTTTCACCTGGGCTCCTGGCTGGCCTCCCACTTGGCTTCACCAGCTTTCTACTGGCCGCGAACTCCAATCCATTATCTGATAGTCTGTTTACCCGCTTTCCTCAGGTTTCCCCGCAACTCCCGGCAAGTGGTTTTCCTGCACGGGGTGCTGGTTCTGCTGGGCACGGTCCAGGGCCTGGTCACCATCCGTGAAATCGCCGGGCGGGTGGAACTGGAAATTCCTGCGCCCTGGGAACCCTCCCGGTACGGAGAATTCCAGACGCCGGCCCTGTTCCGCCTCACTTCCTGGCCCGAAGACCGCCCGGAGGGTCACTGGAAGGCGGCCGCCCGCATCGTGGGGATTCCTGTATTGGGCGAAACCGGCCCGGTGGCTGGCCAGGGTGTCCTTCTGGACGGCCAGGGGCCTGTTCCCCGGCCGGGGGACCTGTATCGGGCGAAGGCCCGCTTCCGGGTCCCCGCTGCCGGCGATTTACCCGGCATGTTTTCCGAACGCCTGTTCCTGGCCGGAAGGGACCTCCAATGGAAGGCCAGGGAACAGCAGGGCGGCACCATCGCCCCGGATCATGCCTGGTGGCGGCCCTGGCGCGACACCCTGGCCGATCTCAGGGAAGATCTGAGCCGACGGCTCCGGGATCTTTTGCCGGGACCGGAGGGGGAGCTGGCCGGAGCCATTCTCCTGGGCCGGCGCACGGCCGCATCCCGGGAAGCGGCGCGCCCTTTCGGCCAGCTGGGTCTGGCCCATCTTTTTGCCGTCAGTGGGTTGCATGTGGGCGTTCTGCTGGGTCTGGTGCTGCTTCCCGCGCAATGGCTGGGGTTTCCTCCTGGTCTGCGCTGGGCCATGATGGCCCTCCTGCTTCCTCCGTACGCCCTGTTGACAGGTTTGCCGGGCAGTGTGGTGCGGGCGGCCGGCCTGGCTCTGCTGGTCACCCTGGGCCCTGTTGTGGGGCGCCGGGTGGATTCCCTGCACGCCCTGGGGTTGCTGTTCTGGGCCAACATCATCTGGCAACCGGGGCAGGTCATGGATACGGGTGTCCTGCTCAGCTACGGGGCGGTGGGCAGCATCCTCCTGTGGATCCGGGTGCGGGGTCCGGCCCTGGCATTTGCGGGCCGGCGCGGGCGCACCGTCAACGAACTCCTGCAGGTGGGGCTGGCCGCCCAGTGGGGCACGCTCCCGGCCGTGGCTGCCTCCTTTGGTCAGGTAAGCCTGTACTCGCCGCTGGCGAACCTGCTGGCCATTCCCCTCTTCTCCCTGGCCGTCTGGGCCACCGTTCTGGGGCTTATCCTGCCGGCCGGCCTGGGGTCGGGGCTGGCGACCTGGGCCTGGGTCATCTGGCGGGGCCTGGCTGCGGGTGTGGGGCGAATCCAGGAACTGGTGGGGCATGGTGGTCTCGGGCTGCCGTCTCCGGGGCCGGCCACGATCCTCTCCTGGGTCCTGCTGACCCTCATGACGGGGATACTCCTGGCCCGGGGTCAGACCGGGAAAAGCCCATTGCGGGCTATTCCTTGTGCCCTTGTGGCCCTGGGGATCGGTGTGGGGGCCTTTTCCCACGGCCCCCGCATCCTCGGCCGCCTCGACGGCCCGCAGGTCCTTCAGTTCGATGTGGGTCAGGGTGATGCGGCCCTCGTCCGGTTTCCCGACGGCTGGTCCGCCTGGATCGACACCGGAGGCTGCTGGCAGGGCCGGGACGGACGCCTGCGCAGCCCCATGCAGCGCGATCTCCTGCCCTGGCTGGCGCGTCGGGGACAGGGGAATTGCGCGGCCATTCTATTATCCCACGGGCACCGGGACCACACCGGAGGATGTCCGGCCCTGCGTGCGGCCCACCCGGACGCGGTGGTTTACGGAGCCGGCCGGGCCCGCCCCGATACGTCCCGGTCCGGATTCCTGCCGGGCCTGGTGCATCGCTGGGGGGACTGGACCCTGGAGATTCTCTACCCCTCCGGAGTTTTGCCACCCGGATTCAGCGAGAACGACCACTCCATGGTGGTGGTCCTGCGCCGGGGGACAGCGGCGCGGTATCTGTGGACGGGGGACCTGGAAGCCCGGGGGGAGAACCTGCTTCTGGCCCAGGGCCTCGCTGCGCCAGTGCAGGTCTGGAAAGCCGGGCACCATGGAAGCCACACCAGCGGAACGGCCCCATTTCTGGCCAGGATTCGCCCTGGCCTTGTGGTGATCAGTTGCGGTCCGGCCAACCGCTACGGCCATCCCAGCCATGGGCCCTATGTGGCCGCCGGCGATACCCTCGATCTGCTCCGGTCCGACCGCGACGGGAGTCTGGAATTTGCCTGGAACAGGGCCGGGGAAGGCCGCTGGCGCAACCGGGGCGGACCCTGGCACAGGCTCCCTTGACACCCGCGAACACCGGACCTAAGATGCCCCCATCCTCGGCTACAGAACGGCCGGATTCCCCCGGCCCAACCTTCGCAAGGGAGTTCCATGGGAGCCTTACGCAGCACCCGCGATCTGGGCCTGTCCCCGGATTACGAGGGCAAGGTGCGGGATATGTTCGACCTGGGGGACAAGTTCCTCCTGGTCGCCACCGACCGTATCAGCGCCTTCGATGTGATCATGAACGATGTCGTCCCCGGCCGCGGCGTGGTCCTGAACGTCATGAGCCTGGCCTGGTTCAAGCATTTCGCCGATCTGGTTCCCAACCACGTCATCACCGCGCAGGTGCGGGAATACCCGGCCCCGTTCAACGAGCACGTGGAGGCTCTTTCCGGTCGCAGCATGCTCGTGCACAAGGCCGATCGCTTCGATGTGGAGTGCGTGGTGCGCGGCTACATCGCCGGCAGCGGCTGGAAGAGCTACCAGCAGGACGGCACCATCTGCGGGCACACCCTGCCCCAGGGGCTGCAACGGGCCGAGAAGCTGCCCGAGGCCCTTTTCACCCCCTCGACCAAGGCCGATGAAGGCCATGACGAGAACATTCCCTTCTCCACGGTGGTGGAAATGATAGGGCAGGAGGACGCCGACAAGCTGCGTGACCTCAGCCTGGAGATCTACACCCGCGGCCGCCAGTACGCCGAGCCCCACGGGGTCATCCTGGCCGATACGAAGTTCGAATTCGGCGTCATTGACGGCAAGATCTCCCTGATCGATGAGGTCCTGACCCCGGACAGCAGCCGTTTCTGGCCGGCGGACGAACACAAGCCCGGCCAGGAACCATCCAGCTGGGACAAGCAGATCCTGCGCAACCATCTCGAATCCCTGGACTGGAACCACGAACCCCCGCCGCCGACCATCCCGGCGGAGATCCTGGAACGCACCAGCCGTCGTTACCGTGAGGTCCTGGAGATCCTCTTCCCCGAGGAGGCGGCCCGATGGCAGGCGTACCTGTAGAGAAGTGGGCCCTGCTGAGCGTCACGGACAAGACCGACCTGGAGAAGGTGGCCCGGGCGCTCCTGGATCAGGGTTTCGGCCTGCTGGCCAGTGGCGGCACCGCCCGTTTCCTGAACGAGCGGGACTTGCCGGCCACCGAGGTCAGTGACCGGACGGGTTTTCCCGAGGTTTTCGGCGGGCGGGTCAAGACCCTGCACCCCGTGGTGCAGGGCGGCATCCTGGCGCCCAGCCGGGACAGCTTCGTCGATGTCGCGGATCTGGGCATCGCGCCCATCGACGTGGTCATCGTGAATCTCTACCGGTTCGAGCAGGCCATCAGCGGGGGAGCGGACGACACCGAGGCCATCGAGCAGATTGACATCGGCGGGCCCACCCTGCTGCGCGCCGCTGCCAAGAACCACAAGCGCGTGACCGTCGTCAGCGACCCTGTTCACTACCCGGAACTGATCCGCGAACTGGAGGATAACGAGGGCGCGCCCGGAGCCGACTTCCGGCGCCGCATGGCCGTCGATACATTCCAGAGGGTGACCGCATACGATCAGGCCATCTCCCACTGGTTCTCCGGCGGTGAAGCCGGCGCCACCACCCTGCGTTACGGGGAGAACCCCCACCAGGCCGCCATCATGCACCTGCCCGGCGGATCCGGGGAGGTTGGTCTCAAGAGCGTGGGGCTGGTTCAGCACGGCGGCAAGGAACTCTCCTTCAACAACATCGTGGATCTGGTGGCGGCCGTGAAGCTGGTGGGCGATTTCTCCGCCCCCTGCTGCGGCATCCTCAAGCACACCAACCCCTGCGGTTTCGGCCTGGGGGCGGGCAGGACGGGGCTGGAGCGGGCCCTGCTCTGCGATCCGGTCTCGGCCTTCGGCGGGGTCTTCGCCTTCAACGCGGAAGTGGATCTGGAAACAGCCGAGATCCTGGCCCAACGTTTCCTGGAGATCATCGTGGCTCCGGGCTACACCGACGAGGCCCTGGCCCGGCTGACGAAGAAAAAGAACGTGCGCGTCCTGACGATCGATCAGCAGGAATTCCTGGATGCCACCCGGGGCCGCAGCCGCAGCTGGGGCCAGCTGGTCCTCAGCCAGGACGAGGACGAGGGGTTTCCCGAGCTGGAGGATTGGAATATCGTGGCCGGCGACGAACCGGATGCGGACACCCGCCAGGCCCTGGAAATGGTCTGGAAGGTCTGCAAGCACGGCAAGAGCAACGCCATCGTGCTGGGCAACCTGACGGCCACCCTGGGCATGGGCTTCGGGCAGATGAGCCGGGTGGACAGCACCCAGCTGGCGGTCATGAAGGCCGGCAACCAGGAGCTGAACCTCCAGGGCTGCGTGGCGGCCTCCGACGGCTTTTTCCCCTTCCCCGACGGTGTGGAAAAGCTGGCCGCCGCCGGGGCGCGGGCCATCATCGCCCCGGGGGGCAGCATCCGGGACGAGGAAGTGGCGGCGCGGGCCAAGGAACTGGGTATCACCCTGATCCTGACCGGCCGCCGGCACTTCAATCATTGAGCCTGCCGCGGCAGCGGGAAACGGCCCGCCAGGAACTTTTTCCGGCGGGCCGTATTCCATTTTGGAACGCTTTTCACCCCCCTTGTGAAATGACCGGGTAGCTGTATGCGCACCTCCTGCCGAATCTGCTTGATCCTGATCCTGGCCTGCATGGGCGTGGCCGGGGCGGCACCTTTGCGTGCCCGGGACACGGATCGGCTACGTCTGCTGGAATTGCGTGCCCACCAGCGGGCGGCCTCCCGTCAGGACCTCGCGGAAAAGAGCACCCCGGGAGAATTCGGTCTGCTGGTCATCCCCGTAGATTTTGCGGAT
>JGI12109J20283_10233157_pt1 | contig 18144 bp, 12 predicted proteins | sample ElkSlonscriptome_12_FD_20283 | JGI IMG/M metagenome (IMG submission 20283)
CACAGATGTGTTTGTCTCTTTGCAGCGCATGACGGAGCTATCGTTGGTACTGGGCTTTACCAGCCTGATCATCATCGTCGGTTTGGCAACGATACCCGGCCTACGGACGGTGCAACGCATTGACCTGGGCGCAGTCAGCAAGTCGCAGTCGTTGTAAGGAAAGAATTTGAAGCAAAGAGGGGTCACGCATATGATGCCTTTCCCCTCATCACACATGACTCGACGTTATTCTACGGGATTAACCACCCGCCCCACGAACAGCACACTATCCGTCACATTATCCACAATCGCGAACATAAACGGACGGTCCACGCGGAACTCAACCGGTTCATCAGGCATGGCAGAAGTCGCCCGGATGGTCAGCGCGGTGGCGGCGGCGGCTTCCGTACCTTCTTCATCCACCTTGATAAACGCCTTGTGGATGGCCTCACCAATGTACAGGTTTTCGCCCGTTTCTTCACTGAGCATACCCGTAAAATCTGCGGCGTCCGGGTCAAACGCCTGCCCCATACCCAATTCACGCATCACCGAGCCAAGTTGCAGGTCAAACTCATACTCAAAGCGCGGCAGAAAGACGTTCACCGGCCCCGATTGTGATAGCCCCTCACGGATTTCCGCGAACAACTCAGCATTCAGCGCGGCATCCACCTCATTGAACGCCCCTTCCTGCGGCAGAATAACGATCATACCCATATCCCAGCCAAAGTACGGCAGTTGTGCCGCCTGATAATTCTCGCCCTCAGCGTAGAGCACGTTCTCCTGCTGCGTCATCAACGGCACCGTGACCTGTTCACCATCCAGCAGCGTGAAGGGTGCGTCCTGGGTGGCGGCTTCGATAAAGGGCACCATCCAACTGGCGTTGAAGTAAATCGCATTCGCTAGCACCATGCGCGTTGCCGCATCCACTGACCCACTCGGCAGAATGTTCTCGATGCGGTCTTCGGTCTGCTCGGCAACCCAGGCGTTGACGGCTTCGCGTGCCGCGTCCGGGTCTGCTGTGAAATCCACCTCACGGAAGCCACCGCCATAGAAGTCATCAATTACACCGACATACTCAGCCGCAAAGGGATAACCCTGCTGCCCCCACACCGCATTGGCGATGTTCAATTGAAAGGTGCTGGCATCGCTATTTTCCGTGAGGAATTCGTCGTATTCACGCTCGGTCAGGTCCGTGTTGAGATCACCGAACGCGGGGTGAAAGGCATCCTCCGGCAGATCAAAGCCCATGACCTCGGCCATTTCGGTTTCGGTATCGCCTTCGGCCCCAGCGTAAGCCATCGCAAACGCCTGGGAGATGCTATACGGTGACACTAACAGATTACCCTCATCAGATTTCGGCAGGGCTTGATACAGATCAAATGCAAAATCGGTATTCCCTGCGACCAGCTCCGGGTTCACAGCGGCTGTACCGTCATCTTGCCCCATTACGTTCATAGTCAATAGTCCGATCAATAGTACAAATACAAGTCGTTTCATTGGTTGATTTTCTCCAAGTTATTGTCATGTGGTTGTGTATTTGTTCACCCATTCGTAATTTCTGCTGGCGGACAACGCAGGCGTTGTCCCTACCTGGCCTGCATCATCTGTAGGGACAGGGCCTGCCCTGTCCGGCTGAATGACCTACAGCAAAATTTCATGGCAAGGCGAACAGATACCTGGTCATATGATTCAGACGTCACTGGGGACGTGATTGTTCCAAACATGAACTAACTTTCCTGATAGCACCATATGTTGTTATTCAGACGGCTCAGGGTATAGTCATTTCTAGGAATTGACGCTGACACTTGTCCACCAATGTCAAAATAGTATCCAGAGCCACCTATAATGCCAGGATTAAACCCACCGCCATTAACCTGAATAATGAAACTGTCCTCTAGCGGAGCATATGGGAACCCGAATACTCGCCACGTTTGATCATCCGATGTTTGTATGTCAAAAAAAGGTTGCTCGTCATTGAGTCTTTCAACCCATTAAGGTCCATTATCAATAATCATGGAATAGATTTCCGATTCTGTATCGCAGGTCGGCCCACTGCCACAAGCAACGGTAATCATCAGTAACACAGGGGTAAAACGATGATAATTGATTTGAGGCATTAGTTGATATTTCAGCTATCCGACATTCATCGTCATATCCGACACACGTTGACTTGCCATAGGTATTTCTCCTAAATCACCTTACCTGTATTGTACTACGCCCTCGTCACTCATTACTTTCCCCTCGTCACTCATCACACCCCCAATTGATGCATCTTCCGCACCCGCTCAATCAACACATCCACATCCGGCTCCCGCTGATCTACCGTCCCCAGCGGATCACTCAGCGTATCCTCGCCAAGCAGCGCATGCGCGATATTCCGCATCCCGTGGCTGAGTGCGGTCAGATCATAGCCACCTTCCATCAGAAAGACCACCCGCCCACCGCACAGTTCCTCCGCCATCTTGATCATCTCGCGTGCCAGATGATCATACCCCGCCAATGACAGGTTCATCGACGCCAGCGGATCCACCCAATGCGCGTCAAACCCGGCAGAGACCAGGATCAGATCCGGCTGGAAACGCCGCGCCGCCGGCCAGATAATCTCCGCGAAGATACGGGCATAATTCGCATCACCGTGGCCGCGCCCCAGCGGAATATTCAGCGTGTAACCGCGCCCTTTACCGCGCCCGGTCTCGTTGATGGCCCCACTACCCGGATAAAACGGGTACTGATGCGTGGAGACAAACAACACGCTGTCATCATCATAGAACATATCCTGGGTGCCGTTGCCATGATGCACATCATAATCGACAATCATCACGCGCTCCACCTTGCCGAGCGTCTGCGCGTGGCGGGCGGCGATAGCGACGTTCCCCAATAGACAAAAGCCCATTGCCCGGTCCGGCACGGCATGGTGGCCGGGTGGCCGCACCACAGCCAGCGCATTGTCCACCTTGTCATCCAGCACAGCGGAGACCGCCGTACACACCCCCCCGGCAGCAAGCCGCGCAATCTCTGGTGATTCCGGCAGCAAATAGGTATCAGAGTCAAAGCGGTAAGCACGCTGCAAGCCACTCAAACGGTCTAATAGCTCCAGGTAACGGTTATCATGCACAGCCAGGATTTGCGCGTCCGTCGCCGGGATGGGCTTGAGCGCGTGCAACTTACCCAAAAGCCCGGCGGCCTCTAATTCGTGCCACACCTGTTTGATGCGCCCGGCGTGCTCCGGGTGGCCGGGCATATCATGTACTGCACAGTCTTCATGCGTGATATATGCGGTTGCCATAATCGTTATCCTATCCTGTGATGGTCAGCCATCATAGCTGGTCAGCCATTACGGTTGGTCAGCCGTTACGGTAGCACAGTCTGCATGTTGAGGGAAGCGCGTGCCCGTCATAACAGAACGCATACGCCCCGATGATTTCAAATATAGCCGTTGTAGCGTATAATGTAAGCCGATGTAAGCAGGTTTGCATACCCAGGTAATCACATGCAAAATCAACCTGCAAACGTATGAGAACAGCGCAACAGCGATATAAAAAGACCTTTACGAAAATTGCGGCTAAAAGGATAACCTCCATGCAGTATGAACGCCTTGTGACGTGGGCACGCGACCTGTGGGACGAACGTAACCCCGATACAGATGTGGTCACGATCTGGGCTTCCGCAGAATGTAGCAACAAAATCGCACAAAATCAGATCAAGCCAGGGCGCAAGCTACGCGGCAAAGCCAAATATGCCGGGTTTGAAACCCTTGATTGCCCGGTCATCGTGCCCATTAGCGATTGCGGCTCCCGTGGTAAGAACATGGTCCTCACAGCGACCTCTGGCGCATATCTGTTCAAGTTTGAGGCCACCGACAGCGACGAGACCTTCGAGATCATCTATGCCAGTTCCTACTTTGATGACGATGTGCAGGATCTCACCGCCGTCGCGCTGGTCCCACCGGAACGCCTGGATACCTGGGCGGCGTTTGAGTTCGCCTGCGCACGGGCGGTGCGTCCGCGCATCCGCCGCCGCCGCGATGTCTATATCATCGGCGGAACCGATGCCTTCTTTGACCCCACCGTCGAATGGGACGATGTCATTCTCCCGGCGGACCTCAAAGCACGCATCCACGATGATGTTGAGGCGTTCTTTGAAGAAGGCGTGGATATTTACAAGCAGTTGAAGCTCGCGCCCTTCCGTAAGTTGCTGCTGGCCGGCGTCCCCGGCACCGGCAAGACCATGCTGTGCGCGGCGATGGCAAAGCTGGCAATTGATAAGAAGCGGATTGTCGTTTACGTCAGCGGCAGTGACCGCGATGGCGCATCATTTGAGAAGATTCAGCGGGCATTTCAGGCGGTGGCCGCTGCCCGTTACCCCACCCTGCTCATCGTAGAAGAATTGGACGCCTATCTACGCGGTGAGGATAAAGCACGCATCCTGAACGTGCTTGACGGCGTGGAATCACCCAATAACCCGCAGGGATCGCTGCTACTGGCAACCACCAACTATCCCGAAGCGATTGACGAGCGTCTGGTCAAGCGGCCAGGCCGCCTGGATCGTATTTTCGTGGTGCCAACCATCCAGGATGAGGATCAAGCCGAGGCCATGCTGCGCCATTATATGGGCGAACACTGGCAGGATGAACACGCCGAGGTCGTCGCATCGCTGGTTGATCAGCCGGGGGCGTTTGTGCGCGAGGTCGCACTCCAGGCGCGGATGCTGGCCGCCCACGAACGCCGCACCGAAGTTGATCTCGCCTTACTCACGCAATCCGTGGAGAGCCTGAGCTACCAGATGAAAGCCGAGCGTGATTTCCTCATGCAGCGTAGACCGATGGGTTTAGGTGGCGGCAATAATCGGCGTATCGGCGGTGGCCGCTTTAATCAGGTGGATTAAGCCCTACTCCAACGGTTCCGCACGCGGATACTTGATGATGTAATCAAAGCCGTTCATGCGGATGCGTTGCGTTTCCTCATAATTCACGGTGATGGCGCGGTTCACATCCTGTGGGTAGAACTGCGCCCGCAACACCACCATGCCGAATTCTTGCGCGTTCAGCATGTTCACCAATTCCGTGCTATCAAACGCGCCCGCCTCCCATAAGATCATCAGCACAACAGGGTTGGTGATCACCTCACGGCCTGCGGCGAAGCTGAACCCGGCCTCCTCACTGAGTACGGGCACATCCGCCGGGATGTCGTTCATCAGCGCGACGATCTCATCCCCGGCTGCCCGGTCCGCATCCGTCAAGAAATGCCCAATCTGCGCGTAGGCGTAGGTCACATACCCGTTCGGATCATGGAAGTTGTAGCCGGTATTGTCCTCAATCCCGAACACATCCGCTACGGTATCGAACGGGGCGACGTTCGTGGGCATATGCACGATAGCCCGTCCATAGAGGATGAATAGCACCGGCAGCGCGATCATCGCCGCAGCGCGTACCAACGGCGCGACCCTCCGCAGCGGATCAACCAGCGCACGGCTGTAAACATTCTGATTGAATCGCCAGCCACCGTTAAACGTCCGCACGGTGACGATACCCGCCAGCACACAGGTCGCAGCGATGGGTGTGGCGTAGTAGCTATCACCCGCACCCCACGTCCCGGCAGCATAAGCGTTGAGTCCGGTCACGGCGACGAACCAGATGCTATACACGCTGATACGATCAAAATACACTTCGTAGAGGATGAACACCCCCGCCGGGATCAGCAACCAGAAATGCAGGTCAATAAACACATCGAACAGACCCCGCGCTTGATCCAGGCTGAAGTCCTTCACGTTAGCGGTGATGGTCTGCGTCCACCAATGGCCGTCCGTACCGATTGTAAGACCGAGGAATATAGCACCGCCCACGAGTGCGAAGCCTGTTCCCCACACCACCGCCCGGCGCGGATTACGAATGAACAGGTAAATCAGCGCGGTGATGGCCGTAAACGCCGCCAACTGTTTGGTATACCCCGCAGCAATCAGTAACGCAAAGCCCAGTAATAACCACCGTCGGCGTTTGCCGGTGTCATCAATTTCGAGCGCACGCACCAGCACAACCAGCGCGAGGATCTCAAACATCACCATGCTGATGTGCTGCCGGAACAACGGCCCAATGTGATACACAATCGGTGAGGCCAGCCACGCCAAACCCGCAACCCCGGCGATGAGGCGCGTGGTCCAGCGGGTAGCATTGCCAGTTGCATAGCGGCGGCCTTCACGGTGAACGACATAGGCAATCGCCCCTGCCGTCACCAGCGTAGACACAAAACTGAACAGCCGCCCATACCAGTATTCCGGGCCGAAGGCCCAGGCGAACGGCACCAGCAACACATGGTACAACGGCGGGTAGATGCTCCCATAAAACGGATAGGTTTCGATGTCCGCATAGGGGAATTCACCTTCGCTGAACATCATCACATCAACCAGCTCAAAGCCTTCGCCCTGGTCGTAATCATAGGGAAATTGAATCAGATTCGCGGCAAACGCCACATACACCACCAGGTAGAACACCATCATCACCAACGCAACACCCAGCAGCGCACGTCCAGCCATCAAGCCGATGGTTTCTATATTGATGCCGCTATCCGATGCTTGTTCTTGTGAGGATTTGCCAGTTAACTCCGCCATATTATGCCTTATCATCCCCCAACGGAATCAAAGAAAGGCCCAACACCACCAGGGCCACCGTCAAGCCTAAACCGATGCGTTGCGCCGGGCCGATGCCGCCATCGCCACCTGTGACTAGGTCCAGGCCCAGCAAGCCGACAAACGCCAGCATTCCCAGGCCAACGCAAAGCAGGCCCAATTGTCGTTTTGTGAATTGAAAATCGTCTTTAAATAGGTTCATGCCGGGGAGTATAACACGCTTGCCAGGGCCTGCGTATCGTCAAACCGGGCATACGTTTGCACTACTTAAACGACAGCAAACGATACGCCTGCACCTCCCCGATGCCTTTGAGGTCAATCGTCGCCATTGGCTCCGCCTCACAACGTTCGGCCAGGACTTGCCGTGTCGCTTCACTGATGAGAATCTCCCCGGCAGGCGCGGCACTGCATAACCGTGCGCCCAGGTTCATAGCCCGCCCCATCGCGGTAAAATCCGTGCGGATAGGCGGCCCGAACTCCCCGGCGATCACTTCACCCGTAGCGATGCCCACACCCATCGGCGGCAGTTCGATGCCCTGCTCTGCCAGTTCGTTGATGAGCCGCTGGTGGGCTTGTTGCATATCCAGGGCGCAAGCTGCCGCCCGATTAACGTGATTGTCCATCTGCACAGGTGTGCCAAACAGCGCGATCACCTCATCACCCACGAACTTATCCAGCGTGCCACCGTTCTTAAAGATAACACCCGTCATCCGACCCAGGAAGGCGTTCAACGTGCTGACCAGTTCCTCCGGTTCGGTGCGCTCAGTCCATTCGGTTGAGCCGCGCAAATCAGCAAAGAGCACACTCAGCACCACCCGCTCACCTGTCAGGATGTTTTCATCAGCGCGTTGTAGCATGTGTTCCAGCACTTTGGGGTCCACAGAACGGCTGAGTACCTTACGCATCTGCCGCCGTTCCAGGCGTTCAAATACGGCGGTATCCACCTGGCTGGTAATTGCCATGAGCATACGGCGGTCTTCCGCGCTGAAGCCACGCGGATTGCTGCTGTTCAGCGTGCCGAAGACGCCGATCACCTTATCATTGAGGATCAACGGAATAGCCACAATCGAGCGCACCGCGCCATCCGATTGATTTGAATAAACCGCTTCACCCTGCTCCAGAGCTTGCACAGAAAGCGCGTTAATGGCGTCGTTATACGCAGGTGAGGTCAGCACGCCCTCGTAGGTGGTCGCTTTAATCTCCAGACGGCGTTCTTCGTCCTCGCTGTAGAGCATCAAATAGCCAATTTCACTGTTTACCGCCTGGCACAACTCATTGAGCACATCCACCATCATAGAGTCAAAGTCAATATCACTATCCCGAATACGGTCAATCCGGTAGATGGTCTCTAACTCTTGATTACGCTGATCCAATTGCAGATCAGTGCGGCTATGGGCAATAGCGGAATCCATCTGGCTCATCATCGCATATAACAGACGATGATCTGAGGCCATATAGGGCAGCTTACGCCCCACCACAACCGACCCCAAGTTCACCCCGCTGACAATCAGCGGCGCAGCCAGCAAATTCACCTGCTCGATACCCGGCGGTGTGTCGATCTGCTGAGGCTTCATAATATCCTCAGTCATCTTGCGGATGCTATCTACCGCGCTCAACGGCAGATTTTCCTTATCCATAATGCCACGGATGATCAACTCCCCGCTATCAATATGGCTGAGGATGACCATCACCAGTTCCGCCTCAAAGTATTCCGTGAGGATGGTGGTAAACCCGGCGATCAGATCCGCTTCATCTTCGCGATCATCACGCAGGTGATCAATGGCAAAAATCGCCTCCAGTTGACGGTTCCGGTTTGCCAGCTCCCAGATGTTACGGGCCTGCACAATCGCGGAGTCGATCTGGCTTTCCGCGATTTCAAGCAATTCCGCATCCTGCCGGGTAAACGGGCGGTCATTACGGGCCAGCACCAGCGTCCCCAATGAGAGATCATTGCTATCCTGTACCACACACAGCCCCAACGTATGCCGCCACACCTCATTAGAGATATAATCCGGCTGAAAGTGCCCGACTGCTGCTTCACATAAAGTCTGTGCAACTTGATAATCCATCCCGGTGTGGACTACCGTTTCGACCTGCGTCCCATCGTCACCGAACAGCAGCAATGCGCTGGCCTCCGCTTGGAAGTGTTCACGCATCAGGTCGGTGATAGCCCGAAACATCACTTCCGGGTCTTTAGCCACATCGACCGCATCACGCGCCCGATCCAACGCCATAATCAAACCGAGTTGGCGTTCACGTTGTTCGAGTAACTCACTGGCTGTCATTAAGGTCTGTCCTATTATTATTCTGGTGCATCGGCCATACCCATCAGCAAATGTGCATGACATCATTAGGGTGCATATAGCCTATTCTAACGTCTCTATATTGTAATGGTGATAGCCTTTTTAGGGAAACCATGTGGAAAGCATGAAATGGGTGATGTATAGTTAATGTATGGTTATCACCTGTTTGATACAGGCTTCAGGCAAGACGATAAGCCAAAAGCACATCGGGAAAGACAAACAATAGCAGGGACCGGTACCGTATAACCCACGGTTGCCCTACCCTGGGATGGGAAAACAATTGGCTTCTGAAAACACACCAAAAGAGACTAAGCTCGCCTTACGTTACGAAGACATCCGCCGCAAAGAATATGAACTGATCAGCGATCTATTAGAGATTCTACCAAAAATCGACATGGTTGATGAGGAACGGGTCGCGCAGGTGCGTGATGCCCTTTTCCACGCGGATCACCCGTTTTTGATGGTGTTCGTGGGGCCGTTTAGCTCCGGCAAATCCAGCTTGATCAACGCGCTACTCGGCAGCGAGGACGTGTTACGCGTCGGCCCAACACCAACAACGGATCGGATCAACATCCTGCGTTACGGTGAGGAAGCCTCGCGCATGGACTCCGGCGGTGAGGTCGATACGGTATTCTACCCCTCGGAGATGCTGAAAAAGGTCAGCTTTGTGGATACCCCCGGCCTGGAATCCATCTTCAAGAAACATGAGGAAACCACCCGCAAGTTCCTGCATCGCAGCGATGTAGTGCTGCTAACGATGCTGGCAACCCAGGCCATGAGCCAGCGCAACCTGGACTATCTGCAACAACTGCGCGAATACGGTAAAAAAGTTATCATCATCATCAACCAGTGTGATCTACTCAGCGAAGAAGAGCGCGAACAAGTCCGCGAGTATGTGCAGAACCAGAGCCAGGATAAGCTCGGCTATAAACCCGATATTTGGATGATGTCAGCCCGCCAGGGCATCGCCGCGCAGCGGGCACGGGGTGGCGCGAAGGTCGTCGTCATGCCGGAAGATGGCAGCATGCCCACAGATAGCGATGAGTCACCCGCTATCCCGGAAACGCCGCTGCTGGTCGTCGAAGCTGAGGCCGAAGCCACTGCCGCCGGGTCCACCTTACCGACACCACCATCTACCCCGGCCCTGGATACCGACACCCCACCCGCTACAGATGCACCCGCCGCCGTTGACGAAAGCGGTAACGCCGTCGCGGAAAAAGTAGTAACCAATGCCAATAAGGAAGTGATCACTGCCGAAGAATTGTGGGATCGCAGCGGCATGGCACAACTGGAAAACTACATCAACCGCCAACTGGGTGATGTAGACCGCCTGCGCCAGAAATTGCAAACCCCGCTCAACATCGCGCAGAACGTCCACCGCGTTGCATTAGACGCGGTCAAATCCAACCAGGCTGTGCTGGATCAATACCAGGGCATTGCGGAGAATGTGCAGCAACAGCTCGCCGCTTACCAGCGTGAGCAGGAGCGCATCGTCCGCGAGATCAACGACGAAATCACCAATCACTTCAACGAGGCCGCTGACCGGGGCGAGGAAGCCATCCGCGAGACCTTCCAACTCTCCAACGCCGTCGGCGCGGTGGGGCGCGGTTTCACCGACCTCATCGGCCTGGGACGGTTGTTCCGCCGGGGTAAGAAATCATCTTATGCGCGGCTGGCCTTTGAACGTCACAAGGTCTATGAACCGCTCGGCAAGCTGACCGACGCCACCAATAAACTCGGCCCACGCCTGGAAGGGAAAGACCTGCAAGATATTGACGATCTGGTCAAGTATGCCCAGGGCGAAATCGACGCATTGCCCAGTGAAATCCGGGGCAAAGTCATCGGCAAGGTACAACCCCCGCTCAAATATGACCGTACCATGTTTACGGATGTGCGGCCCAAACTCGAAGACCTGGAAGAACGCGCCCGCAAATCCGAAACGGATAAGCTAGAAGGCAACCTGCGCAGCACGTTCTTTGGCCTGGCCGTGTGGGAAGCGGTGCTGCTGCTCATCGCCATTATCGTCGGTATCGCCGGGGAACTCACCCCCGTTGTGATCATCGTGTTACTCGTTGCTGCGCTGGTCGGCATTTTTGCCACGCCGCTTCTAGGGCGTTTCCTGGCGACAGGCTACCGCAATCAGATGTTGACGGTCCAGCAGGAGTACATTGATACACTCACCAAAGCCGCTGATAAACAGATTGACTACGGTATGCGCTTACGCCGGGATGTGGTCGCCCCGTTGACGCGCCTGGTAGAAACACAAACCAGCATCCAGACGGAGCAAATGACCAAATTACAGAAGATCAGCCAGGGCATGACCGAAATCGAAGGTGAGTTAACCAAACTCGGCAAGCGCGGTTTATTTGGCCTGGGTGGTTAGATCAGATTGCACCCATATATCAGGGACAACGCCTGCGTGTGTTTGTCTCTACATTACCGATCACCTATCAAATTCAATATGCGCCACAACAACATCAGTAAACCGGCGCAGTATGTCCAACCAAAACTGCGGAAGGAACATGTATGGTAGATACAACCACAAATCCACTTGAAAGCACCTTGGCCGCCTTACGAGAATCACAAATTGACCTACTCGGTGACATCGCCGGATCACTCACGGAGATGGGCGAGGTCGCACAGGATGACCGCAAACGCTTATTAGAAGTCGCCAAAGACCTGCGCGAGATGTTCTTTCTGGTTGCCATCATCGGGGAGTTCAACGCGGGGAAATCCACCTTTGTAAATGCCATGCTCGGTGACGAATTGCTGCCGATGGGCATCACCCCCACCACCGAGATGATCGAATTGGTGCGCTACAACGATAGCCCCAACCGCAAACCACAAACCGAAGGCGACAGCCTGCGCATCTGGGCACACCCCAACACCGGCGCGGAAGGCGTCGCCATCGTTGATACACCCGGTACCGGGTCGGTGTTTCGCCGCCATGAAGATACGGCCAAGGACTTCCTGCATCGCAGTGATTTAGTAATTTTCCTGCTTTCCGCCAAGAAAGCCTTCGCGGAAACAGAGCGCATCTACCTGGAAATGGCAAAAAATTACGGCAAAAAGATCATCCTGGTGGTCAATCAAGTAGATTTGCTGGAACCAGACGAGCAAAAGCAGGTGCGCCGCTTCATCGAGGAACAGATCAACGAACTACTGGGTATGCGTCCGCTGATCTTTATGACCTCCGCCCGGCAAGCCCTGCAAGCCGCAAAGAGCCTCAAACCGGCAGCCGGCGGCATTGATGCCGTACAAGCCCATCTGCGCGGGGTATTTGCCGAAGCCCCACCCGCCAAGCAAAAGCTGATCAACCAACTGGATACAGCCGATAAAATCATCAGCAAATACCTGGACGATGCCAAGACCCATGCTGATACCATCCAGGCCGATACGAGCAAGGTCAAAGAGGTACAACAGGAACTGCAAGAGCAATCCCTGGGCCTGGATGCTCAACTGACCGAAGCCCGCGCCGAGGTCGATAAGGTTTTTGTGGGCATGAAGCAACGCGGCATCAATTTCATTGATACACACCTCTCTATGCGTAAGCTGTTGGGGTCCGTGAACCGGGAAAAGCTGCAAGCTGAATTTCAGGATGTGGTGATTGGCCGCGCCGCCCGCGACATCACCGAGGCCACTAACGGCTACATCAACGCGGTGATTGACCAGAGCCGCATGTACTGGCGCAGTGTGATTGACCGCCTGAACCGCCTGCGTGATCTGTTAGATCAAGAGGTCAGCGGGTTGGACTCCAACATCTACGCCGAACAGCGTGAAGGGCTGGAAGAAGCCATCCGCATCGCAGAAGCCGAACTGCGCACCTATTCCAGTGGTCGCCTCGTCGATGATATGCGCCAGGAATTCGAGGTCAACATGAACGGCTTCCGCACCAATGCGCTGGTGGGCACAGGCGGGTTGGTCATCGCGCTGGCCGCTTCCGTCGGTACACCGGGGCCGCTGTTGGGCGCAGGTGCTGCCGCGTTTGCGTTACCCGCTTTCCTGATTGCCGCACCCTTCGCCGCTTATGGTGGCTTTCGTGCCATCCAGCATTATCGTAAAATCACCAATGATCTCAAGAAGGACTACGAGCAACGTGTGGATCGCCTGATGGACGCTTATCACACCGCGCTAGATGACCTCACCCGCAAGGAACGGGCACGACTCGCCCAATACGGCAATCAAGTGCTGACGCCCGTGTTCAGCCGCCTGGAAGTGCTGACCAAACGCTACGAACAGCAGCAACTCAAGCTCAGCGATTACAGCCGCCGCATTGATACACTACGCAAGGGCATTAAAGATAGTTAAGTGCGGATTATCTCAACAAACAGGGCATATCCGAATATGATATGCCCTGTATCGGTTTAGCAAACGTCCCGACACATCAGGGCACACCTCGCTATTATCTATTCAGGACAAGTCAAGCAACAAAAGCCTATTATCATGACACTCGAAGAACAACTCACCGTAGCTGGCTATGTGGTTTTAGCCGCCATCTTAAGTGCCCTCATCGGCCTGGAACGTGAACGCCGTGATAAAAACGCGGGTCTACGCACCCATATGCTGGTTGGCGTGGGCGCGTGCTTGTTCACATCGTTGTCCTATTATGCATTCCCAGAAGCAGATACCTCGCGTGTGGCATCCAATGTGGTGACCGGTGTCGGCTTTCTCGGTGCCGGGATGATCTGGAAGGGCAAATCCGGCGTACATGACCTCACCACCGCCGCTGGCATATGGGTCACTGCGGCCATTGGTATGGCTGTGGGCACGGGGACATGGTTCATCGCTATTTTTTCGACTGTGCTGATCTGGATCATTCTCGGTGCGATAAGTCGCTTCTCGATCAGAGAACGTCAAAAGGCGGAGAAAAAAGAAGGCAAGTGACATACTCCCCACCCCAACCCTTGATTTTCCCGTTAACCCACGCTACCAATAATCATAAATAAATACGGCTTATCAAAATAAGGACTACAAATGACAGATATTCGTTTAACCCGCCTGGCTGATCTGCTGGTCAACTATTCAACCGAAGTTAAGCCCGGTGATTGGGTCGGCATCCTCGGTGATGTCGTTGCCTTACCGGCCATGCGTGAGGTCTATAAAGCCGTGCTGCGGGCTGGCGGCAACCCCTCCGTAATGATCAGTGACGAGGTCATGACACGCCAATTCCTGCGTGAAGCCTCAGAAGATCAGGTCGCCTGGCTTGATCCATCCATGACGGAGTATTATGAAAAAGCGGATGTGTATATTCGCCTGGGTGGTACAGCCAACACCCGCTCACTGAGCAATATCCCCGGTAAGCGTGTGCAGCAGGTCCGCGCTGCGCGCAGTTCCTGGTTAGATACCCGCCTGGAACGCTCCGCGAATGGTGATTTCCGCTGGGTGGGTACCAACTACCCCACAGAAGCCGGTGCGCAAGAGGCCAACATGAGCCTGGAAGAATACGAGGACTTCGTGTACGGCGCGACCTTCTGCGATACCGAAGACCCCGTCGCCGAGTGGAACAAGATCAGCGAGATGCAACAGCATAAGGTGGATTACCTCGTCGGCAAGAAGCACATCACCTGCAAAGGCCCCCGCGTGGACCTGGAACTGAGCATCGAAGGCCGCACCTTCATCAACAGCGACGGCCACAAGAACATGCCCTCCGGCGAGATCTTCACCGGGCCAGTAGAAGAAAGCGTCAACGGCTGGGTGGCCTTTGATTATCCCAGCATCGTCGGTGGCCGTGCCGTCAGCGGCATCGAACTCAAATTCGAGAACGGCAAAGTCGTTGAGGCTAGCGCAGCACAAAACGAGGAACTACTCTTCGCCCAGTTGGATACCGACGCGGGTGCCCGTTACCTGGGTGAATTCGCCATCGGCACCAACTTCGGCATCCAGCAATTTACCGGCAGCATCCTCTTTGATGAGAAAATCGGCGGCACCATCCACATGGCGATTGGCATGGGCTACCCGGAGACGGGCAGCAAGAATCGCTCTGCCGTCCACTGGGATATGATCTGTGATATGCGTAACGACAGCGAAATCCACGTTGATGGTGAACTGTTCTACAAGAACGGCGAGTTCAAGGTCTAGTCAGTCATCAGTTTTTAGTTACCAGTTTTCAGTTTGTGGCGCGTCTTGGGATGCGCCTTTTTGCTTGTCAGACTATCACTCTCCCGCGTATACTAAGCCCTTGAATATCAGGGAGACACAATTCTTATGAAACGATACACATTTCTGCTGCTGATCATCACGCTAATGATCGGTAGCGGGCTGAACACAACCATCATATTCGCACAAAACCCCACACCGGATGTATCAATCGCCTGTGACGCCATAGACGCCGAATTACGCTTCGTCAGTTTTGCCGATGACGGCGTTATTGAGCTAGAACTGGAAAATCTGACGGCAGTTGACCTCGACCTGATCGGCTTTTTCCTCACCTGGCCCCCACCCGTAGATGAGACATCCGCGCTCAGTTTGCAGCGGATTACCATCGGTGGGGAAAATATCAACGATTATGGGCGCGATGGGGTCGGCACGCTGTTCTGGGCAGGGGATGCGGCTGGCGGCATCGCCAATGAAAGCACACCTTCAACCACATTCTGGATCGAAGCCTACCCCTTGCCCGCCGAAACCACACAACCCATCTATATGCAATTTGACGGGATAGATGGCAGCCTCGATGACGAACGCGGTTGGACAGTTGATTCACTGGAAGATCTTTTTTTCACCTATAACTGTGATATTCCGCAGACGGGCGGCGGGCTAATTAATGGCATTTTCCTCACCGAGGCTGCACCATCTCGCGCCACACCCGTCCGAACAGAAGCAGGCATTGGCAGCGAAAACGCCAACGATAACCCGACTGAGATGATCATGCTGGATGACCCCTCCTCAACCCGCATGAGACCAACTGAGGAATTCAGCGATGTAGAAGACATCCCAACTGCCACACCCATACAAGTTGCGGCGGCAGTCGTACAAATCCGTGATGATGTCTCCGGTGAGGTCATCGGTAACGGCACCATCCGGGTGATCGCGCCGGAAAGTGTACAATCAGGGCATGCCGTCCGGGTGGAGCTTGAAGTCGTGGTGGATAACCTCTACGCCACACCGACACCCCGCACCGCCCCCGGCACCGAAGTCCCGCGCATCACCTCCACCCCGGTAGATGCTACCGAACAAGCCCCGCTATTTGCCGAAAGCGGCCTGAACTTGTACCAACGCATGGGGGCCACACTGACCTGCTCTCGTGAGTCCTTCCTGGGCTGTGATGAAGAACGCACCTTAGAGCAAGACAAACTCATCAACGGCACCATCACCACCTGGACGTGGTTTCTCAGCCCGCGTGATGCCATACGCGGCGCACAAGACCTCCGCATTGATCTGTGGATCAGCCAGGAAAATCTCAGCGGATCGCTTGAATTCATCGACATCTGGGATCACAGCTTCACCATCACCATTAACCCGCTGACCGTGCAGGACGGCGACCCGCTGCCGATTTACATTCTGCTGAGCGTGTTTATCTTCGCGATGTTCGGCGGTGCCGTGCTCTGGTGGCGCGGGCGCGATGCCCCAGAGGTGATCAGCATTTTGGACCGCACCCCGCAGATACCCGGCCAGAAAAAGCCCAGGGTCTTTATCAGCTACCGCCGCCATGTAAGCTGGGCCTTGGCGCGTTCTATTGCCAATAGCCTGGAAAAGCGCGGGGCCAACGTGTTCATTGATGTAGACGACATCAACGAGGGCCACTTTGCCGACATCATCGAGAAAGCCATTGATAAGGCCGATTATGTGGTGCCCATTCTCGCGCCAGGGTCACTCGAATCAGAGTGGGTGCGGCGGGAGATCAAACGCGCTATCGACAAAGACAAGAACATCGTCCCGCTGCTGATGGATGGCTTCCAGCTTGACCCAACCGAGTTACCTGATGAGGTGAGCACGTTAGCTCGGCACAATGCCATCACAATGGTGCCAGAATTTTACCAAGAAGCGGTAGATCGCCTGGCAACACGGTTTTTGAAGCTATGATATAGCAACACAGATAAATCGGTTGCAGGGTTGTAGCTATTAGTAGGGGCGGACCTATGTGTCCGCCCGGTACCAATCCTATGATTGGACCCTACATTAAGTTGATTTTCTCCACACTGTCTCTGTAAATTCCCTAAAATCTTTATCTCAACCGAAAGTCCTACACGTTTGACTCATCGCGCATCACTTTAGCCCCAATCTGGAACCATTTCCGCAATCGACCACACTTATAGGTTAGAGAGCCAATCAATTGAGGTGAGACTGATGACTGAGGTACCGCAGGCATCACCCCTCGCGGACCCTGACTTAACGCTGATCCAGGCGATAGGAGCAGGGGATAAGGCCGCACTCTCTGAGCTTTACGCACGGCATGGGCAGGGCATCCTGGCCTATCTCATCGGTCAACTGGGTGGCGATCACCAACTGGCCGAGGAAGTACTTCAGGATGTGCTGCTAGCCGTGTGGAAAGGCGCAGGGAGTTTTCGTGGAGAGAGTAAAGTGCGCACCTGGATGCTGGGCATCGCCCGCTACCAGGCACTTAGCGCACGGCGTCGGCGTAAACCGACACCCGCCGAACTCGGCGATTACATCCCCACGGATGAAGATGGCCCGCAACGGGTGCAAGCACGTAACGAACAACGCGAGACAGTCCGCGCAGCCATGCGCGAACTGCCGGAGGAGCAACAAGACGCATTGGAACTGATCTTTTTTCACGATTTATCCGGCCCGGAAGCAGCAGACGTGCTCGGCATCGCCCCTGGCACGGTCAAAAGCCGCGTACACCGCGCTAAGAATACGCTGCGCGGTCTACTCAAGCGAGAGGAGGTAGACTCATGAAAACCTGGGCTGATCTACTGTGGCTCCACCTGACCGGGCAGCTCACCGATGCCGCTGACCGCCAGGCGTTCGAGACGTACTTAGAACAACCACGCTACCGCGATGAGCTGGCAGAGTGGGAAATACTGGACGATGCGGTTGAGACCGAAGTCGCCGAGCGTGTGGACGCATTACCACCGCTGACCGAGGACTTCCTGGCAAACTTGCCGGATCAACGCACGCTCTATACCAACGGGCACGCCCAAAATCCTGCACCCTTTGCACCGTTTGACGGCCCTCGCCCCTTAAGTGACACTAGCGAGGCTGAACCCATGATCCAAACTGATAGCAACAGCATCACCCTACCCGATGACCGCAAGCCGATTACCTTGCCACGGGTGCGCGT
>JGI12109J20283_10144048_pt1 | contig 18111 bp, 16 predicted proteins | sample ElkSlonscriptome_12_FD_20283 | JGI IMG/M metagenome (IMG submission 20283)
ATACCGCCCAAAAAACCGCTGGGTGTGGTCTTATGGGTATTGAAGTCACCGTGAGCGTCGTACCATAGCAGGGCTGGCTCTTGTTTTTCCAGCCCTTTCATCATGCCAAAGCTGCTGGTGCAATCACAGGCGAAGACAATCGGTGTTTTGCCCGCATTGGCTGCGATTGCATCCGCCAGCGCACGATTGACGGCAATTACCGGATCAAGGTCATCTGCAAATTGGGGTTGCAGGTCAATCCACGGTGTATCCGTCTCCTGGGTGAGCTGCGCCTTGATGTTATCGACCTCGTTTCGCCCGTCGATGCGCTCACCGAGGAAGTAAGGCACACCGATAAACACATAGTCCGGCATGATCATCGCCCTGGAATGATGAGAGATTGACCGACAAAAATACGGTTGAGATTGAGCAGTCCATTTTCGCTGGCGATACTGTAGACATCGGTGTTGAAACTACGGGCGATGGCGAACAGGGTATCACCGGATTGCACCATATAGCGGCCATTCACCGTGGTTCGGGTGATGGTTGGTTGAACGGTGACCGTTGTTGTGGTGCGGGTGTTGGGTGCGACTACCGCCCCGCCTGTTGGTGGCAGCATCAAGACCTGGCCTGGGGTGATGAAATTGCCATTGGTGATGCCATTGGTCTGCTGTAGGGCTTCGACAGTGGTGTTGTAACGAGTCGCTATGTCAATCAGACGGTCACCGGGTTGTACAGTGTATGATTGCACGCTGTTGTTTACATTGCTGCCCGGTGCCGGGATGACGAGACTCTGGCCGATTGTGATGCGATTGGGGTTAATGATGCCATTGGCCGCTGCGATGGCTTCCACGCTGCTATCATAAAAGTCGGCAATGGATGCCAGGCTATCGCCCGGTTGAACGGTGTGTGTTTGTTGCTGTGCGCTGACCGTATTCACAGCCAATAGGCTGAAGGTGGTCAGCAAGCCAATGATGATCAAGACTCGTTTTAGATTGGACATTATTACCTCCTGAATAATTGAACGATTAATTTTCGCCTACAAACCAATGTAAGTGGGTAATATCACCCGTGATTTGTATTGACGGCACCGGCATTTGTGAGCCTTCCAAATCAATAATATAGCCCTGTCTGGTTCCTGGTAGTTCAGGCACAGCCTCAAAGTAGATCATCTGTCGATTATCAGAGGCAAGCACAGGTGCAGCTATTAAGGTGACTTCTTCGGCAATCATGTTCGTGTTCAGGTTACTGGCGGATGCAATATAAATTGTGTTGCCATCTGTGACCAGAATACGCTCGCCATCAAGCCAGGTCAGGCTGTTGATGATGCCTATCCGTTGGTTTAGCTCTTGTAAACCATCATCAGGATTGGTTGCATCCAACAAAACCAGATTGCCGACTGGCACGCCGTTGCTCTCGGTGGGGGAGCGGTTCACCTGAATATATGCCAGTGTATTTGCGCCTTCTGGTGGAAAGGCGAGGTTATAATCCGGCCCGAAGCCCAGGGTTGAGGTTAGTGGTCCTGCCAGGCTGCCGTCGGCTAAATCCAGGGCATACGTTTCGATGTCACTATAGAAGACGTATTCGCCATCTGTGGAAAACGTCAAATCACCGAAGATGGTAATGTTGGCATCACGTAATTGACGCTGGTTATTGCCATCCGGGCACTGATTGCTGCCAACCCAATTGGCAACATAAACATCTAATGGGGTGCCCACTGTTTGGCCTGCTACCCACGCTATTCGTTCGCCATCCGGTGACCAGGTTGGTTGTTGTACATCGGCCTGGCCCAGGCAAGATACCTGCTGAATATACGATCCATCCGGGCTGGCGATAAATACTTCTCTCGCGCTGCCATTACCTGGTGCCACAAATGCCATCAGTGATCCATCCGGTGAAAACGTTAAGTCATCTACCCCATTGGGGCCAAAATCAAAACGAATTTGGATGTCATCTGGGCCGTTTTGTGCGATGATCTGTGCGTTGTTCAGTATGTAATATAACGTACCACTGAGCTGTAACGGTTCTTCGGTGGGTCTGGGGGTGCGGGTCGGCAAGGGTGTATTGGTTGCTTCTGGTGTGAAGGTCGGCGGCAGGGTAGGCCGTGATGATTCCGCCTCAGACGGTATTGAGTCGTCCTGGGGTTCATCAGTCGCATCGGGGAGGTCATCCGCTTGGGGTGCATCCACAGTTGGTGTTGGTTCGGGGGTATCTGTAGGCACGACAATGAGTGTGGGTAGTTCACCCTCAGTTGCTGCCTCATCCTGGCAGCCGGCCAATACTAAGATAATTGCTAAGCCCATGTAGATGATGCTTTGCCTGATCATATGTGCTGCTGCCTCCAATGTGTTACGCTATAAGCCTATTATAGGCAGCGTATTTGAAGACGCCACAGGATTGAGAATAATTGATGGATAAAAAGACAGCATTACAGTTTATTGAGCAAGGGGCATTAGTCGCCGGGATGCGGGGGGCCTTCGGCCCGGAAACCGCACTTGCGGTAACGGGTGTGCTCATGGAAGAAGGCATTCATGCCTTTGAGTTGACGATGAACTCCGACCAGCCTATAGAAGCGATGCAAGCCGTCAAGAAAGCATTTGGTGATGATGCCTGTGTGGGGATGGGGACTGTCCTGAATACCGATGATGCCAGGCGGGTATTGGATGCAGGGGCAGATTTCATAGTCTCTCCGGCGTTTCAACCGGATGTCGTGCAGGTGATCAATGATGCGGGTGTTTTGATGGCCCCTGGTGTTATTACACCATCTGAAGCGGTGGCTGCCTGGAATATGGGTGTGGATCTGCTCAAAATTTTCCCTATTGGTGCATTGGGTATCAATTACTTCAAAGCGGTATTTGGCCCACTGAACCATATGCGGTTTATGTGTAACGGTGGGATGCATGCGGAAAATGCCGGGCAGTTTATCGGTGCGGGTGCGGTGGCTTGTGGTATGGCAAGCTGGTTAACCGGTGATGGTCGTATGGCGGAACAGACACTGCGAAACCGTGCGCGACAATTACATGCTGCTATCAATGTGGCGCAGGGTGTTCCCCGCACGGTATAGTTCGGTTGGAAGTCCGTTTTAGGTTGAAAATGTGGGATAATCGCCGCGTCTATGTGGGATACCATGCTATAATGGGGCAGTCGCCGCATCGTGAAGAAAAATGTGACGGCTTGTATGAATTAAGCGTTTTAACACATAGGTAAATTCGCTTGGTATCAGGTACGGCGCGTTAGCTGCGCCGTTTCCTGTTTGATTGGGCAGGATAGATATAGATGATGAGTTGGTGTAGTCGAAAACATGCTTTATGAGTGCTGAACATATCCCTGTTTTGGCTGATGCGGTGCTGGATGGATTGCTGCCGGCGGGTAAATCTGTTCAACGTGCGGTTGATGGTACGTTAGGGGCCGGTGGTCACACGCGCTTGCTAATCGAAGCGGGTGTGGCGCATGTGCTGGGCTTGGATGTGGACCCGATGGCCTTGCAGATTGCACGCAAGAACCTACAAGCATTTGGTGATCGTGTGACAGTTGCACACGCCAGTTATGCTGATATGATCGAAGCAGCGACAGAATTAGACTGGGATACTGTAGACGCCATTCTGCTTGACCTGGGTATTTCATCAATGCAGATCGACACGCCAGAACGTGGCTTTGCTTTCATGCATCAAGGGCCGCTGGATATGCGGTTTGATGCGGATAGCGACGGCTTAACAGCAGCAGATATAGTCAATCACTGGGATGCGAGTGCGATGGCTGATGTGTTCTACAAATATGGTGAGGAACGTCATAGCCGCCGTATTGCCAGAGCAATTATCGCACAGCGGCCATTTACAACCACCGATGAACTGGCTGCTGTCGTCAAGGGGGCCGTACCCAAAGGCAAGCAAACAATCCACCCGGCTACACGGGTATTTCAGGCGTTGCGCATCGCTGTAAATGACGAACTGAGAACAGTTGAGGATGCCCTGCCCAGGGCTATCCGTTTGCTTAAACCGGGTGGACGGCTGGGTGTGATTAGCTTCCATAGCCTGGAAGATCGTATTGTCAAGCAGACCTTTAAAGAGGCAGCGACGGAAATTGTCTCCCCGCCGGGAATGGTGCTAGAAGAAAAAGTCGCACAGGTTCGGCTGATCAATCGTAAACCGATCACAGCGGAGCCAGCAGAAATTGAGCATAATCCACGTAGCCGCAGTGCCAAGTTAAGAGTTGTGGAAAAACTATGATTAGACGATCTAATGAATGGTTCGAACACGCGCTGAAGCGATCTGCATGGCAACCACAACGTCAGGTGGTCGCTCTGGCGACACTGGGGTTTTTCATATCGCTGATTTTGGGTGCGTTGTATTTATCTCAGGTGGCCGCCGAAGCCACCACCAACCGCCGCTTAGAAGAATTGCTTGATCAACGTGATGACCTGGAACGCATCAATGAGCAGCTCAATGCAGAAATCGCCGCGCTGAAATCCATCGGCGGGTTGCAAGTTCGTGCAGAATCAATGGGTTTTACACTCGCCAGCCAGGATCAAATTCTCTATCTACCTGTGGAAGGCTATCAACCCGTTCAACCAGATACAGTCGCACCGATGGACATGCCGGAGTTAACAGAGACTGATGTGGCAGATGTGTATAATGAAACTTTTACCGATTGGTTAGAACGCCAATGGGAGTCATTCATCGGGGCATTTGGGGGCTAGGTACGCATGGCAGCACCACAACCATTATCATCCCAGCAGGAGATGTTACGACAGCGATTGCCTTTTATCATTCTGGCAATCTTGATTATCTGCATGGGGTTATTGCTCCGGGTAATCTCCTTTCAATTTGAGCAGGATGCACGCGTACAGCGTGTGTTTGCGGCCAATCGTGACGCCAATACCGGGCGTATCGAGCGATTTGAGTCTGATCGTGGGTTGATCTTTGATCGCAACGGTAACCCGGTAGCGGTCAATACGCGCCGCTACCGGGTGAGCATTAGCCCGAATCTGATCGCAGCACGCCGTAGTGAGGTCGCTGCTGATCTGGCAGCAATCCTAAATCGCGATCCGCTAGAAATGTTTGAATTGATGGACCCTACCAGCGTTAATGTGAACCTGGGTGTGGTTGACCCAGAGGTATGGCAGCAAATCCGTGATCTGGATCTTGATTTTGCCATTGTCGATGAGCGTATTCAGCAGCGGTTTTACCCGCAGGAAACGTTATACAATACCGCAGAGGGATCGCAGCCGGGCACACTGGCCGCGCAGGTGGTTGGGTTTGTAGCCGGGCAAGGTGAGGGCGCACGCGGTTACCTGGGGGTGGAAGGCTACTACAATGTGCAGCTTTCCGGGACTGTGCGTGACCGTGAGGTCAGTAGCATCCCGCTTGATCAACCACAGGATAACCTGGCATTGGATGCTGGGGCGAACCTTGTACTGACGATTGACCGGGATGTGCAGGCCCTGGTGGAAACCGAATTGCGCAACGCGGTTCAGGCTACGGGTGCCCAGGGTGGGCATATCATCGTTATGGACCCACGCACTGGGGACATCATCGCGATGGCCGCTTACCCCACGTTTGACCCCAATAACTTCTCCGACCCACGCTACACTCAAAATGATCTGCGCAATCCAGTGATCAGTGATGTGTATGAACCGGGATCGGTGTTTAAGGTCTTAACGATTGCTGCGGCCCTGGAAATGGGGGCAATTGGTGAAAATTGGAGTTATAACGACACCGGAACCTTTGAAATCGGCGGCATTGAAGTCAAAAATTGGGATAACCAGCCTTACGGTAACTCATTTGTGCGTGATGTAATCGTCAATTCGCTGAATGTGGGTACGGCGACCATCGCTGTGGACCGCCTGGGTTGGGAAGACTTCTATCAGATGATCAATCAGTTTGGCATTGGCCGCCCAACACAGGTTGATATGGAAGGTGAAGCTGCCGGCATCATCCGTACACCGTATGATGTTGAGAATACCTGGAGTGAAAGCGACCTGGCGACCAATAGCTTCGGGCAGGGATTATCGGTTACCTCTTTGCAGATGTTGACCGCTGTTAATGCCATTGCCAATGACGGCCAAATGATGCGCCCACGGATCGTTTATCAGATCGTTGATGGGGATAATGTTATTACGTCACGCCCGGCGACCATCGGCAACCCAATCTCGGCGCAGACGGCCAATCTCGTGACAGATATGATGGTTGACGCTGTCGAGCAGGGGCTTGATGAAGCCGCACAGGTATCTGGTTATACTGTTGCTGGCAAAACAGGTACGGCGCAAATCTGGGGTGTGACTGATTATCTACCTAATGATTTTGCGATGTCTGTTGTCGGCTTTCTGCCAGCGGATGACCCGCAGATCAGTATTCTGGTGATGCTAGACCGGCCACAGTCAGGCCGCTTTGCCAGTCAGGTCGTTGCCCCTATATTCGCACAACTGACTTCGCGTTTGGTCCTACTCATGCAGATCCCCAATGATGCGGTGCGCTTGCAACTGGCATCCGAGGGCGTCAGCCTGGATGGGATGGAGTAAATTATGGGGCAGGGGAGTTTATCACTGGCGTTGTCTGTCGGGATTATCACCTTTTTGCTGGGGGTGATCTGGGGGGAGCCGTTTGTTGAGATTTTGCGTCGCTTGCGCATGGGTAAGCAAATCCAAGTCGAACTGAGTGACCAACATCAGAAGAAAGTCGGCACACCAACCACCGGCGGCATTATGATCGTTATCCCGGTTGTGGTGATTGTCATCGCGCTCAATATTGCGCAGGTGGTGCAAACGGGTAACGGTGCCAGTACCTTTTTGCCGGTGTTTGTGCTGATTGGTTTTGCGGTGCTGGGTTTCATTGATGACCTGGAAGGCATACGCCGTACACGCGGCCCTATTGGAACAGGGATCAGTCCACGCGCTAAATTCTATGGGCAACTGTTGCTGGCCGGGTTAGCGGCAGCGGCTATTTCGCTCTTTGAAGGTGGGTTCTCTTTTGCCAACCAACTGTATATCCCATTGATTGGCTTTACCATAAACCTGCACCCGATTATTTTTATCCCGATTGCGATGTTTATCATTGTCGGCACATCCAATGCCATTAACCTTACAGATGGCCTTGATGGTTTGGCCGGCATCATCACCGCGAGTGCTTTTGCTGCTTATGGGGTCATTGCATACCTGCAAGGGCAGATCTTCCTGGTTCAGTTATGTTTTATTGTGGTTGGTGCGTGTTTTGCGTTCTTGTGGTATAACGCGCATCCTGCGCAGTTGTTCATGGGGGATACCGGCTCGCTGGCATTAGGGGCCACATTGGGCACCGTCGCGGTGATGAGTGGGCAATGGTTGCTATTGCCGATTATCGCCATCGTGCCCGTCGCGGAAACCATTTCTGTGATCTTGCAGGTGGCATCAGCACGGTACAGTCGTAAATATCTTGGTGAGGATCGTCGTATTTTTCGGCAGGCTCCCTTACATAATCATTTTGAACTAGGTGGCTGGAGTGAAACACAGATCGTGCAGCGGTTCTGGTTAGTGGGCATCCTGGCTGCGATGGTCGGTGTGGCGTTTGCGTTGTTATAGATGTGTTTTCAGTCGTATTAATTTGAGGAATTATAGTATGTTCAGCATGCCTCAGGATATTCTCTCCGGGCGGCAAGTGTTGGTTATCGGGTTTGGACGCCAGGGGCAAGCCCTGGCGCGTTGGCTGCCGATGGTCGGGGCGCGGGTTATCGTCAACGATATGCGCGACCAGGATACATTGAAGCTACAGCCAAGCGATTGGCCGCGTGTGCAATTTGTCCTGGGTAGTCACCCGGAGATCTTGTTACGCGGTACGGACTTGATCTGTGTATCTGGTGGGGTTCCGCTGGATTTGCCGTTGATCGAGAAAGCGCGTGAGCAGAAAATTGCCGTCACCAATGATGCGCAGTTATTCATGGAACGCTGCCCCGCCCCGGTGATTGGCATTACTGGCAGTGCTGGCAAAACTACCACAACCACATTGGTCGGTGAGATGTGTAAGGTCGCCGGTCTGACGACCTGGGTCGGTGGTAATATTGGCAAGGTCTTGCTTGATCTAATGGTGGGTATTCGTCCAGATCATCAGGTGGTGATGGAACTTTCTAGCTTTCAACTGGAATTGATGCATACCAGTCCGGCAGTTGCTGCCGTCTTGAACATTACACCCAATCATCTGGATCGTCACGGCACGATGGAAGCCTACATGCGGGCCAAGGCACATATCCTGGCTTTTCAAGCGGCTGGGCAACGGGCAGTACTCAGTTGGGATGACCCCGGCAGCCGCTCACTAGAAACTGTAGCTCAGGGTGATCTGTTGTGGTTTAGTATGCGCGAGATGGTCCCCGATGGAGCGTTTATGGTAGGGCAACGGTTGGCGGTTGCCGGTATGGCTAGCCCGGATGGTAGCCCACATATCATCTGTGAAGTGGACGACCTGACCCTGCGTGGTGATCATAATCTGTTGAATGTGTTGGCTGCCTGTGCTATTGCCGGGGCTGCGGGTATCTCACCAGAAGCGATGACAGAAGCGATCACGAATTTTAAACCGGTACCGCATCGCCTGGAGACCATTCGCGAGATTAACGGGGTGACCTATGTTAATGATAGCATCGCGACAGCACCGGAGCGCGTCCTCGCGGCGTTGAAAAGCTATGAGGAGCCAATTGTGCTGTTGGCCGGTGGTGCGGATAAGAAATTGCCCTGGGATGAGATGGTCGCGCTGGCATTGTACAAGTCGCGACATATTATCGCCTTCGGTAAAGATGGTGACATCGTTGTGGAAACGGCTAAAAAGCTCACCGGGAATACAAAAAGCGTGACTCGTGTGGAGACGCTCGAAGACGCTGTCATGGAAGCAGGCCAGCACGCACAGGCGGGGGATGTGGTGTTGCTTTCCCCCGGTGGGACCAGTTATGACGCCTACATCGACTTTGCAGATCGGGGTGATCACTTTCGTCAACTGGTAATGGCACTATAATGTAAGTCAAGTCTGTCGTTTGGGAAACGCATTTATGGCCGAACAACCCTTACCACCACAGTTTGTTGATGATGAGTTCACCCCACGCCGTTTGGTGCGGGGAACGCGTCGGTCAACGACTGCAAATCGCATCCCTGCGCCTGTAGCGGCTGGCGAAGTCAAGCTGACGCGCTGGAACACGTTAGACAAGCCCTTGCTGATTATCATGGTGATGTTGATTGCTGCCGGGTTGATCATGGTGTTTAGTTCTACGTGGGACTGGTCACTGGCTGAGTTTGGCAGCGAAACGGCAGTGTTCCGCAACCATGTGCTAAATGTGGTGATTGGGCTTATCGCGATGGGCGTTTTCTCCATGCTGGACCTACGCATTGTGCGCCGCCTGGCCGTGGTGATCATGCTGATGGCGATCAGTTTTTTGATCTCTGTGCTGTTATTTGGTGATGAACGCTTTGGTGCGCGACGCGCGTTGATTAATGGGCGTTTTCAGCCGGGTGAATTTTCCGAGTTGGCGATCATTATCTATATGGCGGCCTGGTTAGGGTCGAAGAACATGCGTGTGCGCAGCCTGACGTATGGGTTGATCCCGTTTGTTGTGCTGGTCGGCATTGTGACGGGCCTTGTGGTCGCGCAGCCTGACCTGAGTACGGCCTTAGTCATCATTATCACATCCGGGTTGATGTTTCTGCTAGCCGGTGCGGATCTACGCCAAATCGCGATTATCGGCGCGATATTTGCCATACTAGGTGTTGCTGCGACACCATTTTTGCCCAGTTATGTGGATAACCGCATCGAAGGTTGGGTAGATGGTATCACCGACCCGACAGCGACCAGCCCCCACATTTTACAGGTGCGTATTGCTTTGCAGTACGGCGGCTGGACCGGGGTCGGCCTGGGTGAAAGCCGCCAGAAATTCCGTGGGTTGCCAGCACCCCACACCGATAGTATTTTCGCTGTAATCGGTGAGGAGTTAGGTGTTATTGGTGCAGCCGGGGTGATTTTGTTATATATCGCCTTTGCGATACGTGGTTTTCAGATCTCGCGGCGGGCCATAGATGCCTTTAGCGCGTTGATGGCTGCGGGTATCACGATATGGATTTCGGCTAAGGCCTTGCTGAACATTGCCGTGATGACGGCTTTGATACCACCTACGGGTCTGCCATTGCCGTTTATTAGCTTTGGTGGATCGTCGTTAGTCGTCTTGCTGGCGGGTATTGGCTTGCTATTTGCAATCCACCGCAAAACATTATTGGTTGAACATGCTCGGTCATCAGAACGGAGAAGGGATATTGCGCGTAATGATCGCCGCCGGGGGAACGGGCGGGCACGTGTACCCCGCGCTCGCAGTGGCTGAGTCCTTAATGCAAAATCACCCGGAGACACAACTGTACTTTGTGGGTTCTGTGGGCGGGTTTGAACGCGCTCTGGTCGCGGAGTCCGGTTTAGCGTTTGTGGCTCATGATGAGGTGCAAGCTGGCCCCGTTCATGGGGTCAATCCGCTGCGTTTGCTGAATAGTCTGGTCAAGTTGGCTTTAGGCACGATACAGGCATTTCGTGTCCTGGGTCGGCATCGCCCGCAGGTGATTTTATCAACCGGGGGATGGGTGAGTTTACCCGTATCCCTGGTGGCCCGGTTGCGGCGAGTGCCTGTCGTTATCTTCCTACCGGATATTGAGCCGGGTTTGACGATCAAAACACTGCGGTTGCTGGCGCGTAAGGTGGCTATCACCGTGCCGGAGTCAAAAGCGTATTTTCGTGAGGGGCAAACGGTGGTCACGGGTTACCCATTGCGGGCCGAACTCTACACAGCAACAACAGAAAAAGCCGCCGCGCATTTTGAACTCGACCCAGACCGACAGACTCTACTTGTATTTGGCGGGAGCCGGGGGGCGCGTGCGGTGAATAAATTGTTGGAGTCCGCGCTCGGTGATTTGTTGGAAATGGGTGTACAGGTCATCCATGTAACGGGTACCCTGGATTGGGACCGTTCACAAAATGCGATTGGTGACTTGCGTGACCATGCCTGTTATCATGCGTTTGAGTACTTGCATGATGATATGGGGTTGGCTTTTGCCGCTGCTGATTTGGTTGTGGCGCGTGCGGGGGCCAGTACCCTGGCCGAATTCCCGTTTTTTAAGTTACCATCTGTGCTGATCCCGCTGGCGTATAGCTGGCGTTATCAACAGGTCAATGCGGATTATCTGGCAGAGCGTGGCGCAGCCATTCACCTACCGGAAGACACCGCACAATATGATTTACTGCCGATCCTTCGTCGTCTATTTGAAGATCCGTCACAGTTGGCGGCGATGCGTGACGCGGCGGCTTCCCTGGTGGAGCCGAACGGTGCTGCAAATGTGGCGGAGTTACTGGCGCGACACGCGCGAGGGGACGCATGATACAGCTCACCTTGCTGATGTGGTCGATGGCCCTGTTGTTTGGGTATATTGGCTTCTCACGCGGTTGGAATAAAGAATTGATCTCCACCTCAGGCATTATCCTGGGATTGTTCGCATTATCAGAATTTGCCGATGTGATTGATGCCTTGCTGATTAACATCCCGCCGGAACAAGGCTATGCGGTGCGGGCTGGTATCTTCTCAATCATTGTGTTCTTCGCTTACCAGACGCGGGCGTTGATTGGTGATGAAGCCAACCGGCGACGGAGTGGTGGACGGGACGAGCTACAGGCCAGCATCCTGGGTGGGATCGTTGGTTTTGTGAACGGGTACCTGATTTGGGGGTCGATGTGGTCACTCATGGATGCGACGAATTATCCACTGGCACCTTACATCACAAGACCGACGCCAGGTTCACCTAGTGCAGATTTTCTGGATAATCTGCCGCTGACGATACTGAATAGCGGTGACGGTAACTTGCTGGCAGCAGCCGTTATCGTGCTGTTTCTCATCGTGTTGATCGTCATCTGATCAGCACCCACGGAGGGGTACATGATACAGCTTTACTCATTAATGTGGATCCTGGGTGTGTTTTTTGGCCTATTAGGATTTATACGCGGTTGGAACCGTGAGATCATCGCGCTAGCGGGTATTTTGCTGGGGATGTTTGCGCTGTTTCAGTTTGATGCCCTTATTCGTGGTACATTGTTATTGCCTTTCCCCAGGTCGCAGGCGTTTTTGATCCAGTTGGGTATTTTCTTATTGATCGTCTTTTTTTCATATCAAAATCGGTCATTCGTGCCGGACCTAAGCGAAAATAAACCCAATACACAGGAGAGCATCCTGGGGAGTATTGTTGGGTTTATCAACGGGTATATCATCGGTGGGACGATCTGGTATTTTATGGACATCAACGAATATCCGTTTTCCCCGTATATTCTGGCACCGCCGGTGGGGTCGCCCAGTGCGGATCGGATCGGGTCTATTCCGCTGGTTATTCTGAGTGGGGGCGTCGGTGGGTCAGGCGATTTCCTGCTCATTGTTGTGATTGTCCTGTTCTTGCTCGTTGTGGTGGTGTTGTAAGTGAGGGCTACCATTGATGCGATTTGAGGATGGGCAACACGTTCACTTTGTTGGTATCGGCGGGTATGGTATTTCCGCTATTGCACGTATCTTGCTGGAACGCGGGTTCAGTGTTTCTGGCAGTGATCGTAACAGTAATCTGTTGACCGACGCGCTCAAGCGTGATGGTGCTACCGTTTATCAGGGCCATGCTGCCGATTATGTGAGTGGTGCTGATTTACTGGTTATTTCATCGGCTGTTCCGTCAGATCACGTCGAGGTTCGGGCTGCTGTTGAACAAGACATTCCAGTTTACAAGCGGCGAGATGTGCTGGTCCCATTGATGCGGGATCAGCAGGTGGTGGCAATCGCGGGGACGCATGGGAAAACAACCACGACCTCAATGATTGTACATATCTTGCGCGAGAGTGGTCATGATCCCAGTTACATCGTAGGTGGTGTAATGCCAAGTACGGGAACCAATGCAGGTGTAGGCAGCGATGATATATTTGTGATCGAAGCTGATGAATACGATTTGATGTTTCATGGTTTAGAACCGACCATCGCTGTGATTACCAGTATCGAATATGATCACCCTGATTTCTTCAAAAATTGGGCGGATTTGCAATCTGCATTTCGACAGTTTGTTGAGTTGCTGCCCAATGATGGGGTGTTGATCGGCTGTGGTGATGATGCAGCTACCGAGCAATTACTTAAAAAGCAGAATGAAGTTGTTGCAAAGGCGACTGCCGATGGCAAGATCGTCCGCAAAATTATTTCCTACGGTGTGGATTTTCTTGATTTTGTCGATGTGTTAGGCTGGCATCAACACGTTGATGCTGAAGGCTATACCGTGTTTGATGTTGATATAGAAGGTAAATTGTTCGGGCGGTTGGGTACAGTGCGTTTGCCTTTGCCCGGTAAACATAATATCCAGAATGCGTTGGCGGCTATCATTGCAGTGAATCAACTCCGGGTGAGTGTGGATGAGGCAGCGCGTGCTTTAGCAACGTTCCAGAGCACAGGCCGCCGTTTTGAGACATTAGGGCGTGTGGATGGCATCACCGTTATCAATGATTACGCCCATCACCCCACAGCAATCAAAGCCACCCTCGAAGCGACGCGGGCCCGCTACCCCGGTGAGGATGTGTGGGCAATCTGGCAGCCGCATATGTTCAGCCGGACACAGCGGCTACTTGCAGATTATGCGACAGCGTTTGTGATGGCTGACCGGGTGCTGATTACAGATGTCTTTGCGGCGCGGGAAGATCCGATCCCCGGTGTAGATGGTGGGGCAATTGCCGCTGCTATCGACCACCCGGATGTGCGTCATTTGGATACGTTTGATGCCATTGTGAGTATATTAACGCAAGAGGTCGCTCGACCTGCGGTGATTATCATCATGAGTGCTGGTGATGCGCCGCAAATCGGGGAGACGTATTTACAGCGCATGAGGCATCACCATGCTGACTGAAGATATCCAACGACGTTTTGCAGATGACTTGCTGCGTGATGAGCCGCTAGCAAAATATACGGCTGCGCGTATGGGCGGTCCAGCGGATTGGTTGTATGTTGCCCGCAACTCAATTGACGATTTGACGCAATTGTTAATGATGGCCTGGGCTGCGGATATACCTGTCCGAGTGATCGGCGGTGGTGCCAATATTTTAATCTCCGATGCTGGTGTACGGGGGTTAGTCATCGTCAATAAAGTGAGTGAGGTCAAATTCGGTGAATGGCATGAAGGTCGGCGGGCGTCTGCGACAGGTGGTACATCGTTTGCCGTTTTCGCTAATAAGTGCCAATCACATGGGTTGACGGGTATGGAGTGGGCGGTTAGCGTGCCGGGCACAGTCGGCGGTGCGATTGTGAATAATGCCGGTGCCCACGGTGCGGATATGGCCGATAGCATCGCTGATGTGGTGGTACTGCAACCGGATGGCCCGAAGATGTACACGCTTGATGATCTGGATTATGATTATCGCTATTCTGCGCTAAAAGCCCGCGATGACCGGCGCTTTCTCGTCCTGTTAGCTACCTTCCGTATGGAATTAGACGAGCCAGCCGCCATCAAAGCACGGATGGCATCGTTTATTGCTCACCGTAAGCAGACCCAGCCCGCCGGTGCCAGCCTGGGAAGTATCTTTAAAAATCCGCCGGGGGATTATGCTGGACGGTTGGTCGAGGCCGCAGGGCTAAAAGGCTATCAGATTGGCACAGCGATGGTTTCGCCCGTTCATGCGAATTTCTTCATCAATGTGGGTAAGCATGAGGCAAAAGCAGCCGATTACCTGGCTTTGATCCGCCATGTGCAGGGTGAAGTCGAAAAGCAGACCGGCCATCACCTTGAGTTGGAAATAGAACTTATAGGCCAGTGGTCATGAGTTGCTGTAGAACTCACGTTCCTATACTATAAGTTAAAGTTTGTATTGTAATCGAAAGTTAACTACCCCATCTATGTCATCGCTGCGAACACGTCAGCAACGCCGTAAATCTGAACGCGCCCCTGGTATGCTAGGGGGTGTGCGTGTGCCATTTGCAGAACGGGCCGCACGCGATGATGTCGATCACGGCGTCCGTAAACAGCAGGAGATGAACTGGCGTTACGTCAGTGGCTTGATTGTGCTTGGCTTGACGGGGCTACTGATTGTGTTTTTCGCCACGGATCTGTTCTACGTGCGGACGGTGGCCGTGGGCGGGGCCAATTACCTGGATGAGGGTGAGGTCTTCCGGTATGCTGGGATTGCAGAGACACATATCTTCTGGGTTAACCCGCAGCAAGTGCGCGAGGACATTATCGCGTCTTCTGAAGTCATTGCGGATGCGCGAGTGGTCGTCGGTTGGCCGCCGGATATGGTACAAATTTATATTGAAGAACGCGAACCCCAGGTCATCTGGGTGCAAGATGGTGTAACGGCCCTGATTGATCTTCAAGGGCGGGTGCTACGTTACCCGCCGGATGATGAATTATTGCCGGATCTGCTGCAAGTGGTATCCATCAATACATTGACTGGACCACCAGGTGCGGATGTGCCTATTCCAGAACAAGCTGTAGCGGCTGCAATTCAGTTACGGCAGCTTGGTCGCCAGGAAGCAGTACGCTATCACCCAACCAAAGGACTTGGGTTCAATGAGAGTAGCTGGGAAGTGTGGTTGGGCACAGGCACGGATATGCCTAACCGACTGCGGATTTATGAAGCACTGCGTGATAACCTGTTAGATAGAGGTATCACCCCATCGGAGATTAACGTGGCAGACCCGGAAGGGGCGTATTACTGCGGGAGCATTGACAGCTGTTATGAGTGAATTGGTTATCGGTCTGGATGTAGGTACACATAAAATTTGTACCATTATCGGCGAGGTGCGCCAGGACGATATATTTGTTGTCGGTGTGGGTATTGAGCCAAGCCGTGGTATGAAAAAAGGTGTTGTCAGCGATATTGCCGCGCTGACATCTGCGGTTTCTGCTTCGGTACACAAAGCGGAAAAAGGCAGTGGGTACATGGTCAAACGGGCATTTGTCAGTTTGGCCGGTAGTCACATCGCCTCCATCAATAGCCGGGGTGTGACCGGTATCATGGGGCAGCGCGGTGTAGGTCTCGGCGATGTAGACCGGGCAATGGATGCTGCTCGTGCGATTGCTATCCCCCATAACCGGGAGGTGTTGCATGTTATCCCGCGTAGTTATTCGCTGGATGGGCAAGACCCGGTGCGTAGTCCAATTGGCATGCACGGGTTCCGCCTGGAAGTTGAAGCACATATTATCACTGCGTCATCGACCAGTGTGGCTAATTTAGAACAGGCTGTTCAGGCGGCGAATGTAGATGTGGATCGGTTTATACTGAATCCACTGGCTGCTGGTGATGCTGTGCTCACCATGCAAGAACGTGAGATGGGTGCCGTTGTCATTGATATTGGGGGTGGCACAACGGATATGGCAATTTTCATTGAGGGTAATGTGTGGCATACTGCGGTATTGGCCCTGGGTGGAAATCACATCACCAATGACATCACCTACCTAACGCACATCCCATTTGAGACCGCAGAGGCGGTTAAAGTACAATATGGTCATGCATTATCGCGTGAAGTGGACCCGTTGGAAACGCTACTGGTCGAACCATTTGGCGAAGGCATGCCGACAGAGATCCCACGGCGGGATTTATCTCGAATTATTGAGGCCCGTGCAGAGGAGATCTTCGAGCATGTGCAAAAGGAGATCAAACGCAGTGGTTATGATGGCCTGTTGCGGGCCGGTGCCGTGATTACGGGTGGGTGTTCACAATTGCCGGGAATACGAGAAGTTGCTATGCGGCAGTTGGGTATTCCGGTTCGCCTGGCAAAACCAGAACGGTTAACCGGTATGGCGGATACACTGCGCAATCCATCATATAGTACAAGTGTGGGCTTGTTGCGCCTCGGCTTGGAGATGGACTCTCTCGTTGAGGCTGCACCGGCCAAAAACGGTACAGCAAATACGTTAAATATTGGTCAAGTTCTCGGTAGCTTTTTCAAACGATTGCTACCGGATGATGAAGAGTAGTTGCTTAACAAATTGTTATGCGTACAATAAAACCAAACGAAAATTAGAGCAACGCAGTCAATTCTGAAGGGTAGAGGGAAATCCTATGGATATGGAAGATCTGAGCATTGGGGAAGGCTTCGCCCAGATTAAAGTCGTGGGTGTAGGTGGCGGTGGCGGCAATGCCGTCAACCGTATGGTGAACGAAGGTCTCGGCGGGGTGGAGTTCATCGCTGTAAATACAGATAATCAGGCGTTGATGCTTTCCAAGGCGAAAACGAGAGTTCGCATCGGTGATAAGCTAACACGCGGCCTGGGTGCGGGTGGCAACCCGGAGATCGGTAAGAAGGCCGCTGAAGAAAGCTCAGATGACCTCTATGAGGTGCTGCGTGGTGCGGATATGGTATTCATCGCCGGTGGTATGGGCGGTGGTACGGGCACGGGGGCCTCACCCGTCGTCGCGCAGATTGCCAAAGAACTCGGCGCGTTGACCATCGGTGTGGTGACCCGGCCATTTACATTTGAAGGGCCGCGCCGGTCTCAGGTGGCCGAAAGTGGCATCGAGAACCTGAAAAGTCAGGTGGATACACTGATCGTAATCCCGAATGACCGCCTGCTACAGATCGCTGATAAGCGGGCCAGCTTTCAACAAGCATTCTCTCTCGCAGATGATGTGCTGCGGCAGGGTATCCAGGGTATTTCCGAACTGATTACCGTACCGGCATTGATCAACCTGGACTTTGCTGATGTGCGCACGATCATGTCCGAAGGTGGTGCAGCGTTGATGGCAGTCGGCCATGCCGACGGTGATGATCGCTCACGGGCGGCTGCGGAAGCGGCTATCAGTAGCGGTCTGCTAGACGTGACGATTGATGGAGCACGCGGTATTCTGTTCAACATTACGGGTGGCCCGGATCTCAGCCTGTTTGAGGTCAACGAAGCCGCCGCTATTATCCAGCAGAGTGCGCATCCTGAAGTGAATATGATCTTCGGTGCACAGATTGACCCCGATATGGGTGATGAGGTCCGTATTACGGTAATCGCCACGGGTTTTGAACAAAGCCGCGTCAAAACACGTATTGACGCACAACGCCCACAGAGCCAACCCGTACAACGGCAGCAACCACAGCAGCGGCAACCGCGTCAACAGCAGCAACAGCCGCCACCACAGCAGCAACAGCAGCAACAAC
>JGI12109J20283_10345543_pt1 | contig 18110 bp, 25 predicted proteins | sample ElkSlonscriptome_12_FD_20283 | JGI IMG/M metagenome (IMG submission 20283)
GGGCCTTGCGCTGGGCCTTCTCAATAGCGACGGGCACTTCGGTGCTCTTCGCGTAGCCGTAGCCCACCTTGCCCTGGCGATCGCCCACGACGACAAGCGCGCCAAAGCTAAAGCGCCGGCCACCCTTCACCGTAGCAGCGGTGCGATAGATGTTGACCGTGGTCGATTCGATCTGCCCGGCTTCGTCGATCATCTCAGGCATTCAGCGCCCTCGTTTCCATTTCCGCGGGACGGCTCGAAGGAGCGCCCCGAATTTATCAGAACTTCAGTCCGCCCTCGCGAGCCGCGTCGGCCAGCGCCTGCACCCGGCCGTGGTAGCGGAAGCCGCCACGATCGAACACCACCTTCTCGATGCCCTTTGACTTGGCACGCTCGGCGATGAGCTTGCCTACGGCCTTTGCCGCGTCAACGTTGCCCGTCGCGTCGCCCGAGAAACCCTTGTCCATCGTCGATGCGGCACACACCGTGGTGCCGTCCAGGTCGTTGACGACCTGGACATACACGTGCCGGAGCGAGCGATAGATGCTCAGGCGGGGAATCTCGCCCGTGCCCGAGACGCGCTTGCGGATGCCGATGCGACGGCGGGTCCGGCGTGTTTGCTTGGCTTTCTGCCTGTCCATTGCCTCAAAACCTCAATAGAACCCAGATCACAACCCGGAACAAGTGAGTCCAAGAGCCTGCCAGCGGCATCATGCGCCGGCGGTCTTGCCCTCCTTGCGGATGATCACTTCGTCGCTGTACTTAATACCCTTGCCATTGTACGGCTCGGGCTTACGCGTGGCGCGCACCTCGGCGGCGAACTGGCCCACGGCCTGCTTGTCATAGCCACTCACGGTAACGGTCTGCTTCTCGACCTTGACATCCACACCCTGCGGGATGTCCTTGAAGATCGGGTTGGCAAAGCCGACCACCAACTTCAGGCGACTGCCCTCGACCGCGGCCGTGTAGCCAACGCCCTGAACCTCGAGCACCTTGGTGTAGCCCTGGCTCACGCCGTGGATGTTGTTCTCCACGATCGAGCGGGTGGTACCCCACAGGCTCTTGGCCTCACGGTCTCCCTCTTTACCCTCGGGCACGGCGAAGGACAGCGTCTTGGCGTCCTCGTCCCAGGCGACCGAGACCAGCGGGTGCACCTCGTGGCTGAGCGAGCCCTTGGATCCCTCAACGTGCACGGTCTGACCCGAGACGTCGATCTTGACGCCCTTGGGCACGGAGATGGGCTTCTTGCCAATGCGTGACATACCGAATCAACCTCCTCGTCCGCCCGAACAATCGGGCGACGCGCAACGCTCTAGCCCTTACTGCACCACCGCCAGCAACTCGCCGCCCACGCGCTCGTTGCGGCACTTGCGATCGCTCATGACACCACGACTCGTGGACACCACCGCGATACCCATGCCTTGGAGCGGACGCGGCAGATCCTCAACGCCACTGTACACGCGACGGCCGGGCTTGCTCACACGCTGGAGCGAGGCGATCAAGGGCTCGCCGGCGGCGCCGTAACGCAGCGCCACTCGCAACACGCCTTGGCGCCCATCGTCAACCACTTCGAAGCTTTGCACATAGCCCTCGTCCTGAAGAACTTGGGCGACGCCGCGGCACACCTTGCTGTTCAAGCAGTCCACCGAGCGAGCGCGATTGCGAAGCGCGTTGCGGATCCGCGTGAGCATGTCCGAGATGGGGTCGTTGACCGACATCGTTTCCGAAGACCTCCTGCCCGGCCCCTTGGGACCAAAGCCTTACCTGCACGCCGGCGCTTCCGGCTGATCCGCCCGTATAACTCCGCCCGACTTAACCGTCAGATCACCAACTGGCCTTGCACATGCCGGGAATCTTGCCCTCGTGGGCCAACTTCCGCAGCATGATGCGGCTGATGCGAAACTTGCGATACACCCCGCGGGCCCGTCCGGTCAGCTCGCACCGGCGGACCTGCCGGGTCGAGAATTTGGGCGTCTTGTTGCTCTTTGCGATTTGTGCCTTTGTCGCCATGCTTCTGATTCACTCCCGGTGGCCGCTGTCCGGCCGCCCTGGTGGTTTGTCTGCCTGCTCTTAACCGGCCTTCTTCTTCGGGGCCGGTGGCTTGCGGAAGGGCATGCCCAATGCTTCGAGAACGGCCCGACTCTTTGCCTTGTCCGAATTGCGGAAGACAAAGTTGATGTTCATGCCGTGCGTGAAGTTCACGTTGGCCATGTTGATCTCTGGAAACACGCCCTGCTCGTTCAGCCCGATCGAGTAGTTGCCGGCCCTGTCGAACGAGGTGTCCGAAAGCCCACGAAAGTCCTTGATACGCGGCGTCGCGAGGTTGATGAAGCGATCGAGGAAGTCCCACATCCGCTCGCCGCGAAGCGTAACCATTGCGGCCGTTTCCATGCCCTCGCGAACCTTGAAGTTCGAGACACTCTTCTTCGCCTTCACGACCACGGGCTTCTGGCCGGTAATCTGCGTCAGCGTATCGAGCACCGTTGAACGCACGTTTGGCGGAATCTTCGGACCGTCCAGGAACCGTCCCATGTTCACGTTGAGCACAATGCGATCGAGCACCGGCATGGCCATGGGGTTGGTCACGTCGAACTGCTTGGTCACTTCCGCCCGGGCGTCATCGAGGTAACGCTTGCGCAAGCGCTGCATCCCCTCGCGCGGGGCGGAGGCCGCCTGAATGGCGGGGTCGTCCTGGTTTACCTTGTTCTTGGCCATCGGGTCAGTCCTTCACTCACTACGCGATACGACTCAAACTCAGCGCTTGAGGGCGGAATTTATTACAGGGTGTCCTTCGTGGCGGTCTCGCCGTCCTTGCGACGGGCGAGCACGGCGATGGGCTTGCCATTCTTCACGGCGATGCGCTGCTTCTTGCCGTCCTTATCGGCGGCGAAACGCACGCGTGTGGGCTTGCCATCGACGGCCGGACTCACGTTCGAAAGGTGAAACGGTGCTTCCTTGGTTACGCGGCCACCCTGGGGATTGATGCGTGTGGGCTTCACGTTGCGAGTGCGAAGGTTCAGCCCCTTGATGTACACGCGTTCGTTGGCAGGATCGACACGCATCACCTCACCGGTACGGCCCTTGTGGTCGCCGCTGGTCACGATCACGTTGTCACCCTTGCGGACATGCCGAGCCATCACACCACCTCCGGAGCAAGCGAGACAATCTTCATGTAGTTCTTCTCGCGCAGTTCACGGGCGACGGGCCCGAAGATGCGCGTTCCACGGGGGTTCCCGTCGGCATTGAGCAACACCACGGCGTTGCTATCAAACTTCACGTACGAGCCGTCGGCACGACGCGTGTTTCGGGCGGTCCGCACGACCACCGCCTTGGACATATCGCCGGGCTTGATGTCCGCACCGGGCAGGGCCTTCTTGACCGAGATCAGCACGCGGTCACCGACACCCGCGGACGGGCGCGTGTTGTTCCCAGCGGCGCTGGTTCGGCCGTAGACGCGGATCACGTAGGCCACCTTGGCCCCCGAGTTGTCCGCGACTTCGCATCGTGATTCTTGCTGAAGCATGGCTTGCTACTTCCTACCTGCCGGTTCCGGCCAAGGCCGGGCGGATGTCTTCGAAAAGGGCCCTTAGTCGGCCTGGTGCTGCCTCATGATCCGCGAAAGCTTCCACGACTTGGTCTTGCTCATGGGCCGGCACGGCACCACCTCGACCCGGTCGCCCACCTTGGCCTGGTTGGACTCGTCGTGGGCGTGCAGCACGGTGCGTCGCTTGACGTACTTGCCGTACTTGGGGTGCTTGGCCACGTAGCTCACCACGACCTTGATGGTCTTGTCGCGGCCGGCGGTCGCCACTTCGCCCACGCGGGCGCCTTTGGCCTTCTCGGTGGTGCTGGTCGTGCTGGCGGTCTTGTCGCTCATACGCTCACGTTCTCTTCAGGGGCCAGGGCCCATTGCCTTCGATCCAAATCCATCGTGCCAACTCTTTGGCTACTTCTCAAAGACGCCTTAGCCGGCCTTCTTGGCGGACTGCCTAGCTGTCCGCTCGGTCATGAGCCGGGCAATATCCTTGCGCGTCTTGGTAAATTCGCTGTTGTCCTCGACCTTCTCGGTTGCCGCCTGCACGCGAAGCTGGAACAGGCGCTTGCGAAGGCGGATCAACTCCGCCTGAATCTCGTTGTTGTCGAGCTTGCGAACCTCTTCGCCCGTCATAACGCCTTCTCCAACTCGGTGCCCCGTGGGGCCGGCCATTGCGATCACAAGACCTGGTTAAGCCACCCGATCAACCAACTGTCGTGCGCCGCTTCACGAATCGACACCGCACGGGCATCTTCATAGCCATGCGCTTCATCGCCTCACGCGCCATTTCCTCGGGCACGCCGGCCAATTCGTACAGCATGGTGCCGGGTCGGACACGCGCCGCCCAGTAGTCGACATCGGCCTTGCCCTTACCCATGCGCTGTTCAAGGGGCTTCTTGCTCACGGGCTTGTCCGGGAACACGCGGATGAAGAGCTTGCCCTGACGCTTGAGGAAGTGGGTCGACGCAATGCGGCCCGCCTCGATCTGGTTGCTCTTCAGCCAACAGCCCTCCAGGGCCTGCAGGCCGTAGTCGCCAAACGCAACGTAGTTGCCCTTGGTCGCCTTACGATCGCGGACGCGACGGAACTCCTTGCGGAACTTCACTCGCTTTGGGATCTTATAAGGAGGCATCGTTCAAACCCTTCCTACCGACCACCACCAAATCGTGGTGGTCGAAACAACATCCTGCTTACCTGCGACCTCGACTGCGAACACGGGCACCGGCCGCCTTTGAGGTCGTCTCTTCGTCCTGGGCTTCGTACTCGCCCTTGTAAATCCACACCTTCACGCCGATGCGACCGGCCGTGGTGCGAGCCTCTTCGAAGCCATAGTCCACATTGGCCTGCAGCGTCGAAAGCGGCAGCGAGCCCAGGCGAACATCCAGGCGACGGCTCATCTCGGCGCCGCCCAAGCGGCCGGAGATCTGAATCTTGACGCCCTTGGCCCCGTTCTGCATCACGCTCTCGGCCCGCATCTTCACGACGCGGCGGAAGCTGCTACGGCGGCCGAGTTGCTCGGCGACGTTGGCCGCCACGAGCTGGGCGCTGAGATCGGGGTTCTTAATCTCCAGGATCTTGATCGACACCTTGCGGCCGGTCATAAGCTGGAGCTCTTCGGTCATGCGCTCGACTTCGGCACCCTTGGGACCGATGACCACGCCGGGACGAGCCGTGCGGACAAGGACAACCAATTCCTCTCGAGTACGCTCGATCTCAACGGTCGCAACGGCGGCGTGTGGACGACCCGGGTTGCGGTTCAAACGCTTGTCGAGGTACTCGCGAATCCGTTGGTCCTCGACCAAGAGCTCGCCATAGATCGCCTTGGGTGCGTACCAGCGGCTGCGGTGGGCCTCGGTCACGCCCAGGCGGAAGCCAAAGGGGTGGATCTTCTGTCCCATTTACGCTCGCTCCTGCACGCCAACGGTGATGTGGCTCGTCTGCTTGATGATCGGGTGAGCACGGCCGCGGTCCTTCGGGCGGAACCGCTTGATCTGCGGGCCTTCGTCAACGCGGCTTTCGGATACGAACAGCTCGGTCACGTCTGCGTCGGCCAATTCGGCGTCGGCGATCGCGGCGTTGAGGGCCTTCGACAGATTCTCCGTCGCACGCTTGTGGCTGAAGTTCAACAGGTTGAGTGCATCGTCCACGCTCTTGCCGCGGATCAGATCCGCAACCAGCCGAGCCTTCTGGGTGCTCCCGCGGTGAAACCGTACTTCGCTGACGAACCGAGCAATATCACGCGGCTCGACATTGACGACACGCGCCAACGCCTGAATGTGCGGCGCCCGGCACGAGGGCTTTGGGCGACCCGCGAGCCAGTTGCGGACGGCCTTGTCGGCCTTGTCGCCGGGCAGGCCCAGCGGTCGCACGGCCTCTGCCATCGCCTCGACGCTGGCACCAGCCTCGTTGGCAAACTTCTTGAGTTGATCGCTACGCAGTCTCACCGATGGATCTCCGAAGTCATCCGTGTGCGGCCGTCCGCCCAATCCCGTCGTTCGTGGGCGTGCTTGCCCGAGTTACTCGCCCGATTCACTTGCCCGACCTGATGCCTTCCTTCTTGTTCGTATGGCCGCGGAAGGTGCGGGTCAGCGAAAACTCACCCAGCTTGTGCCCCACCATATCCTCGGTCACGAACACGTCGATGAACGCACGACCGTTGTGCACCTGAAACGTGTGCCCCACGAACTCGGGCACGATCGTGCACCGACGAGCCCAGGTCTTGATGGGGTCATGTTCGCCGGCCTCCTGCTGCTTCATCACCTTCGTGTACAGCTTCTCGTCGACAAACGGACCCTTTTTGAGGCTACGACCCATGCTTCACGCTCCTGCCGATGCTTGCGATACCACTCTGCACTTGCGGCCTCTCCAACGACATCACTTGGCCAGCTGCCCGTAACGCTTGCTCTTGCGGCGACGGATGATCAACTGGGTGCTGTGCTGCTTCTTGTTGCGGGTGCCACCACCCTTGGCGTCCACACCGCTGGGGCTCACCGGCGTGCGATTGCCCTTGCTTCGACCCTCACCACCACCCAACGGGTGGGCGTGGTGACTCTTGGCCACGCCACGCGTGATGGGTCGGCGGCCAAGGTGCCGCGATATGCCAGCCTTGCCTAGACGACGGTTCTGGTGGTCGGTGTTGCCGACCTGCCCGACGACCGCCCGGCACTCCAGGGAGACGCGGCGCGTCTCGCCCGAGGGCAGGACTAGGGTCGCAAACTTGCCCTCGCGGTTGGTTAGCTTGGCCGACGAACCGGCCGAACGACACATCTGTCCGCCGCGACCGACCGACAGCTCAACGCAGTGCACCTCGAGGCCGGTGGGGATGAACTTCAGCGGCATGCAGTTGCCCACGGTGGGTTCGACCGCCTCGTCGCGAGAGCTGACGATCGTCATGCCGGTCTTCAGGCCCTTGGGGGAGATGATGTATCGCTTCACGCCGTCGGAATACTCGATCAACGCGATGTGGCACGTGCGGTTGGGGTCATACTCGATGCCTACCACGGTGCCCTTGACGCCGTCACGGTCGTTGCGACGGAAGTCGATCTTGCGGTACATACGCTTGGCACCGCCGCCACGACCACGTACGGTGATCACGCCGGTGTGATTGCGGCCGCCCTTCTTCTTGATGGGCGCCAGCAGGCTCTTCTCCGGTCGCTTCTTGTCGACCTCGGCATGGAGGTTGACCGAGGCGTTGCGCCGGCCGGGCGAGGTTGGTTTGTAGACGCGGATAGGCATGGTCTGTCCTTGTTACCTCAAAGACGCGTGAGTCCAAAGACTCGTTCGAATCAGAACAAATCGATCGTCTGGCCCTCGGCGAGACGCACGATGGCTTTCTTGGTGGGGGCAGCCTGAACATAGCCGTACTTCAGCCGACGCTCACGAGCCTTGCGAACCTGGGTGGTGATGCCCAGCACGCTCACGCCGTACAGGCTCTCGATCGCCCGCTTCACATCGGTCTTGTTCGCCAAGCGATCGACCAGGAACGTGTAGCGGTTGTCGTCGGCCATCGTCGCCGTGCTGCGTTCGGTCACGATGGGCTTCTTGATCACGGTGCTCGGGTGCATTAGGCGGCCTCCCCTTCAGCGGCGACGCGACGGCCACGAGGCTCGAGCTTCGCATCCTTGCCGGTCTGCGTGTGCGGGCCGGCCAGAAAAGCTTCCAATTCGGCCTTCTCGATAATCAAGTAGCGGCTGTTGAGCATGTTCCAGGCCGTGAGCTGATCGCTGCGGCACATGGTCACGTCATCAATGTTTCGGGCGCTGAGGCGAGCGTTCTCGGCGCCCTCGGGCAACGCGAGCAGCACTCGGCGGTCGATACCGAGCGCCTTGAGCAGTCCGGCCATGCCCTTCGTCGAGGGGTTGTCGAAGCTGATGCTGTCGACGATCTTCACCTCGTTGTCAACCAGCTTGGCCAACAGGGCATTGAGGTTCGCCTTCCGCCGCATCTTCTTGGGCATCGTCTGGCGAAAGTCCTCGCGGGTGCGGCGCTTCTCGTGCGCGTGACCACCCTTGCGGAACTGCGGGGCTTTCTTGTTGCCGTGGCGAGCACGACCCGTGCCCTTCTGCTTGTAGATCTTGCGCGTCGAGCCAGCCACCTCGCCGCGACCCTTGGTCCGGGCGCTGCCCTGACGCTGGTTGGCGTGATAGCAGACATACGCCTGCTTGATGAGCTGGGGGTTCAAAGACCCGCCGAGCATGGCTTCATCGATTGACATAGAGCCAACCGAATCGCCCTTCATGTTGTAGACCGGCACATCCATCGTGCTCGCTCCTGACGCCTGTGCGTCCCGCTCTCACGGGTCGCCTGCCGCACCGGCCCACCCCTGTCGGGTGTGTTGCCCCACCGAAGCCAACGCGGCTCGGCGGGAGTGGGCTCGGATTAGACTCGGCTGTCTATCCGGGAGGCCCGACCAGGCCTCCAAAACCAGTTTGTCCCTGCTCGGTGGTTTCGCCATAGCGACCCTCCGAGCCGCCCCACCGCCGATTGTCGTTGACGATGGGACACAATACGTCTACTTAAGCCCGATCAGCCGGCAGCGGCCTCCTGAGCGGCGGCCTTGGTTGGCCGCAATCGAACCGATGGGCGAATCCGAACGATGCCGCCGTTGGCGCCAGGCACGGCACCCTTGACCAGCAGCAGATTGCGATCCGCCTCGACTCGAACGACGTCAAGGTTTCGAACGGTGACCCGCTCGTTCCCCATCTGGCCGTTCATCTTCTTGCCCTTCTTGATGCGACCGGCCTTACCCGCGTTGTTCGCGTGACCGCCAATCGAACCGGGCGAGCGGTGCTTGCGTTCCACGCCGTGGGTTGCGCGAAGCCCCTTGAAATTGTGTCGCTTCATCGTGCCGGCGAAACCCTTGCCCTTGCTCGTGCCCGTCACATCGACGTACTTAAAGCTAGAGAAGTGCTCGACCGAAACGTCCTGGCCGATCTCAAACTCGCCGGCCTCGGCCTCGTCCATGCGGTATTCGACGTGAACCGCCTTGGGACCGGTGCCAGCCTTCGCGTCATGGCCCATGATCTGGAACGTCGACCGACGAGGGCGGGCATCAATCGAGCCGATCTGCACGGCCGAGTACCCATCCTTCTCGGGGGTCCGCACCTGGGTCACCACACTGGGCGCAACCTCGATGGCCGTCACGGGGATCGAAACCCCGTTCTCCAGGTAGACACGCGTCATGCCGATCTTCCGGCCGACCAGTCCGAGTTTGTCGATGCCGCCTGCCATGCTTGGCCTCACCTTGCTTCTTGGTCTTAGGCAATTGCCCCTACCAGAGGAAGCTCACGATTTCTCATGCCCGAGAGTTAGCGTTCTTGCCGTTCTCAAGCCTTGATCTTGACGAATACACCCGCGGGCACCACCAGCCGGTTCAGGGCCTCGACGGTCCTGGCGTTAGGCTCGTGGATGTCGATGATCCGCTTGTGCGTGCGGATCTCGAACTGCTCGCGGCTCTTCTTATCGATGAACGGGCCACGGAGCACCGTGTACCGCTCAATCCGCGTGGGCAGGGGAACCGGACCAGCCACTCGGGCGTTGGTTCGCTTGGCGTGGTCCACGATCTCTCGAGCCGAAGCATCGAGGGCGATGTGGTCATACGCTTCCATCCGAATACGAATGCGACCGCCTTGCATAAGCCGGCGAACCTCCTGCCTGCTGGGTTCTGCGCCAACCGGGATGAGTCCGCCACACAAGCGAGCCACCCACGGTACTGACCCGCACCACCGGGCCGAAGCCCCGCCACCGGCGCGGAGAGAAGGATAGATGCCCCGAACCGTCCGTCAACCGTCAGGCGTCAGGAATGTGAATATCGCCCCAATCTAGGCCGCCCGAGCATCCCCCTTTAATAGGATCAGTTTCAGCCTGCTCGCGCTCGTCGCAGCACCCAATCTCGAACCGCCCACGGAAGGGACGCATGATGATTCGATTGCCCCACGACGCCCTCATCAGCGCCAAAGGCACGATCTGCCGGCTCGGCCTGCTCGCAGGACTCTCCGTGCTGCTGGGCATGGGGATGGCGCTCGTTCCGGCCGCGACCGCTCAAGACGGGGTCTCCAGCGTCATCATGTCACCGGAGCCGCTCGCCCTTGATCCTGTTGGGTTGGAATTGGAGATCCCCGCCAATGCCAGCGGCTTCCGAGCCGACCGCGGCGAGGTGCCCACGCTGGAGATCAGTCCGAGCCTGGGGCACTGGTATTTGGTCATCCAGGCACCCCAGCAGCACGTGGCATCGAGCGGTCGGGCCGGGAAGGCCAAGGCCGTGGATGACCTGACCGACCGCATCCTTGAGAACTTGCGTGCCAGCTACAGGGTCGATCAGTCCGGCACCGACACCTTTAAGAGCCGGGCCAGAGTGATCGCCCAGCGAAAGAGCTTTGAAGTGGCCGGCCGACCGGCCTCGCAGTTCTACGTGGCATTCCCCGAGGGCGACCGCGAGCGGATCCGGATGTACACCCTGGTCGATGCCGGGGCGGGACAGATGGTTAGCTTCGACCTGATGTGCGAGCCGGCGGACCAGCAGGAGGCTCACACGGCCTATCTCGCCATGCTCGCCACTGCTCGATTCTCGGGCAACACCGAAGTTGCCGCCCGCCGAGCAGTTGCCATCGAGACCACCGAATCACTTCTGGGCATGCTGACTTCGGTCGACTATGACCACGCAATCGCGTCCGTCAACGACCGCTGGGATCGCCTCAGCCGGCCCGCACAGACCGGCCTGGCGATGGACGACACCGAACTGGGCTATCGATGGATCCGGGCCTGGAAGGGCCAGCAGGGCGAGATCAATCCTGAGCGCAGCGACGAGTCGTGGGGCGAAGACGATCGCCGCGAGGGCTACTTGGTCCGCATGGATGGACGCATGGCCCAGCGGTCGGCCACTGGCCAGTGGACGCTCATCGATACCCGCGTCATCTGCTTCATGTCGCTCGATCGACAGCATGAGGCATGGACGGCGAGCACGACGTTCCGCCAGGGCACGCAGCGACCGGTCACCAACACCGAGGTGGGCGTACGCAACGGGCAGGAGATGAAGATCGCCCGCCGGGGCAGCACCTCGAACACCTTGCAGCCTGCTGTGCCGCCACGTGGCTACGTGAACCAGGTGGAGTTCTACCTGCTGCCACAACTGCTCGTGGGCCAGCAGGTTGAAGCGACCTACGGCGTGTATGCCTACGCGAGCGGTGACACGAGCGTGCGATATCGGCAGTTCGATCTTGAACCAAGTTCGGGCGGCGCCATCGCGTGGAAGCTGACCACAAACCTCGGTGATGAGTCTCGATCGGTCTCGGTGTACGACGATGCCGCGGGCTTCCTGGGCAGTGATCGGGGCGATGGCACGAGGTGGACGCCCAGCGATCGAGATCGACTGCTGGATCTCTGGCGTCGCAAGGGCTTACCCACGAGCACCCGCTGAACGCGGGCCACGCCGAACGCCTACAAAACGCAGTACGAATTCCTCGCGGAAGGAGCCGCACCATGGCGTTGCAACGGGTCATCTCCCCCGCCGCCACAGACACGCAGGACGAGCACGCCGGCTGGGCCCTGCGCCCCGAGCGGCTATCGGAGTATGTCGGTCAGCGTGAAACGCTCGAGCGGCTGGCCATCGCCGTCCAGGCCGCCCGGTCTCGTAGCGAGGCACTCGATCACGTGCTGCTTCACGGTCCTCCCGGCCTGGGTAAGACCACGCTCGCGCACGTCATCGCTGCCGAGATGGGGACGAAGGTCCACGTCACCAGCGGACCGGCGCTCTCTCGAGGCACAGATCTTGTCGCCGCACTCACCCGCCTCGATGCGGGAGACATCCTCTTCATCGACGAGATCCATCGCACGCCTGCCGCAGTCGAGGAGTTCGTCTATCCGGCCATGGAAGACTTCCGTGTGGACGTCACGCTCGACGCCGGCCTGAACGCTCGGACGGTACAGATCAAGTGCAAGCCTTTCACGCTCATTGGCGCGACGACCCGGGCCGGCCTGCTGAGCGCTCCGCTGCGAAGCCGCTTTGGGCTCATCCACCACCTGCGTTTCTATGAACAGGCCGAACTGGCCGCCATCGTCGAACGCAGCGCGCGATTGCTTGGCTTGGACATCGATGCCAGCGCGATCGGCGCGATCGCCACGCGAAGCCGGGGCACACCGCGCATCGCCAATCGCCTGCTACGCCGTGTCCGAGATTTTGCTTCGGTCCGCGGCGATGGTCGTGCCACGGCGAACGCGGTCGACGATGCCCTCTCGCTCGAAGGCGTCGACGCGCTCGGGCTCGATGCGCTCGACCGCGCGTACCTCCACACAATCGGCACCACGTACGGGGGCGGCCCTGTCGGCCTAGAGGCCCTCGCTGCGACGATGAACGAGGATTCGGGCACGCTGGAAGACATGATCGAGCCATTCCTGCTCAAACTCGGTTTCGTCGCCAGGCACCGTCGCGGTCGAGAATTAACCGACACGGGCGCGGCCCATGTCGGCGTGCGAGCCCCAACGCGACACGACGCGGACGAGCACGAGAAGGCGCTTTTCGATGCCTAGGCCGGCCGTCGTCCTCCTCAGCCTTGGCGTCATGTTGTGTCTCATTTTGTGTCTCATTGGTGGCTGCGTGCGCGAGGTTCGCGTGCACACCGCCGATCCGACTCAAACCACGCGAGATTCTAACGAGACCCGGCTGAGCTCGCCTCAACTCAGCGATTTCACGCGTGATGCACTCAGCCAACTCGACCTGGTCGAGATGCATCAACGAGAGCCGGTAGCCGCGGCACGAGAGCTGGCCGCCGTCGGCCAGGCGCAGCCCGATGCGCCGTGGCGACTTGCGTCCGCCGAGATTCTCTTGGATGCTGCCCAGGACGCGGGCACGGACGCCTCGCTCTACCTCGCATGCGCCATGCAGGCAGACCTCGAGCTCCAACGTGCCATCCTGCACGGGGGCGGCCTCTTGGACTCACGCACCGAGTTCGCCGCGGGCATCTATCGCAGAGCGGTGGCGTACTTCGTCCAAGGCAGCACCCAGCAGTGGCTCCACGATGGTTCGAGCGAAGTCGTTGAGGGAAACGGCGGCCGATTCGTCGTCACCATGGCGCCCGATATCGAACCGGTCCGATTCGGGCCGAGCGTATTCGACACCCTCAAGTCGGCCGACTTCATGCGTGTGCAGGGCATGCTGAATCACCATCGCCTAAATGCCTACGGCGCGCCGATGGTGGCCATCCGCGAGCAAGAACGCGCCGAGCCTCCGCGTGCCGAGCCGTTCATTCCACCCGAGGGGCTCATAACCGCCGCAACCGTCACGCTACGGTTCGACTGGCTCGATCGCGTCGCGGTTGAAGTCTGGAACCCCGATCATGCTCGCACCGTCGAGCAGCACGGCGCGACGCTTCGGCTGAGCACGGACGTCACGACACCGATCGCCGAACTCTTCTCGCGAACGTCGCTCATCACCAGTGGCCGGTGCGGTCTTCTCAACATCCAAGACTATCTAGGCCGTCTTGGCATCTACATCCACGAGCCGTACGACCCATCAAAAATACCGGTCCTTATGGTGCACGGACTCCGATCAAGCCCTGCGACTTGGCGCGACCTGCTCAACGGTCTTCGCCACGATCCAGACATCCGGAATCGATATCAATTCTGGATGTACTACTACCCCACAGGCCTGCCCATCGCTCGCTCGGCGGCCTACTTGCGAGATCAACTCGCACGCATCCGTGCCCACGTCGACCCCGAAGGCAGCAGCCCCATGATGTCGCAGATGGTCGTGCTCGGGCACTCCATGGGCGGCCTGATTGCCAAGACTCAGGTACAAGACATCGGCGATCGCTTTTGGCGTTCGCTCCACCCCGAGCCGTTCGACGCAGTCGAGATGCCAGAGGACGTGCGTACGCATCTCGAAGACGTGTTCTTCTACTCGGCCGATCCCGACATCGCTCGAATGGTCTTCATTGCGACGCCGCATCGTGGCAGCCGCTACGCGTCGAACTGGATCAGTCGGCTCGGAGACTACTTGGTTGATCTGCCCGACGAATTCGACGCCGTGGATCGCTGGTTCATCGATGAGAAGCGTCGAGTCGAGCCTGGGCCCGAGTATCAACTCAGCCGGGGCGTGCCCTCGAGCATCGATGATCTCCGAGAAGACTCGCCGCACCTGCGAGCATATCTAGAAACGCCGGTGCGTGAGGACGTGCCGGTTCACCTGATCGCCGGCGATCGAGGCGACGGCACGGATGGTATCGTCGCGCTCAAGAGTGCGATAATCGAAGGGGCGGCCTCGACGTTGGTCGTCCGGAGCGAGCACGACGTGCACACACACCCGCTGGCGATCCGAGAGGTTCGGCGGATCCTGCTGCTCCACTTGCAGGCGGTTGATGCGCAGGCAACTGACAAGACCGCGTCGATCACACGTTGACACGTTGCGCCTCGAGGACGGTTTAGATCCGTTTGCCGGTCCGCGGACGCCCTGATGCGCCCGAACAGCCATAATACTCGCAGCGAACATGACCGGTCCGGTGACCGATCCGCCGCTATCTTCGCGTGGAGATCGCTCGCCATGTCCGAGCCTCAAAGCCCACCGCCCGTCCGCATCGACGGCCATGCCCTTGCGTTCTTCGCCTTCGACATCGGCTTTCAGGTCGATCTGGACGCCGCCGAGCCACTGGTCCGCGCAGCGACCCGGCGACGGGTCGTGCGGGCCCGTCGGCCGGCACCAGTTTGGTTCGACTACAGCCCCCCGCCGCTTCGGCTCGTCGTCGATGGGGAGCCCGTGACCGTCGGCGATGCCCCGACCGAAAGGGCGGTTGAGGTGCTGGTCTACGACTTCGGCGCGGCCTTGCTGACCTACCAACTCCCGTTGCCGGAAGTGCTCTCGGGCTTGCCTGCGCTCAGCACCGCACTGTACGAGCACGCCGAGTTGGAGGCCGACGCGCGGCGACGGATCGCGCAGGTTCTGGAAGCGATCCGGCCGGCCGTCGAGCGCCCTCGGCTTGCAGACGCGTCCGAGGACTACGCGGTGTTCGCGATCACGGCATGGGACGGCGGGACGCCGTCAGAACTCGCGAACGCCCACCGAGCCGTCATCGCCCAGGCGATTGAAGCCGAACGCGTCCAACTGTCTGGTGAACAGATCCGCCGCAGCACCGAGGCCACGATGTCGTACGGGGAGATGGATCTCGCGATCGTCGATTGGAACGCGGCGGTGCTGTTCGACGCCGAGCCAGACGACGTGATCTCAGTGCTACAACACGCCAATGTCGAACTCCTCGAACTGCGCGTGCTCGACCAAGAACTCGACGCGATCCTCGACCACGCCGACGAGACACTCGCGTCGCTCACCAAATCACGCCTTTGGCCCGCCTTTGCCTCCGGCGGCATGCTGCGCCGGTTCGCATCGGTACAGACCGACACCGCCGTCATGTTCGAGGGTGTCAACAACGCCATCAAGCTGCTCGGAAACCAGTATCTCGCGCAGATCTACCGCTCGGCGGCGGCCCGGCTCGACCTTTCCGCCTGGCAGGCCAGCGTCCAGCGCAAGCTCGATGCGACCGAGAGCCTGTACCAGAAGATGTCCGACTCAACCGCGACCAAGCGACTCGAGGTCTTGGAGTGGGTGATCATCGTCCTGATCGCCGTCTCGATCGTTCTTCCATTCACGCCGTTCTACCACTGAGATGCTCGAACCCACCGACTGGCTGACCACACTAGACAAATCACACCAATCGCATACCTCATAGTGGGGCGTGCCGAATGCGCCGTGGGGGATGCTCCACACTGCAGGACACCGCACCGATCGATTCTCAGTGGGACGATCCGAACAGCCAGAGAAGTAACCTTCGTGACCGCCCGTGCTCGACGTAATGCACCTCGAGCATCAGCGGATGAGCTGGTGTTCGTGCCGATCTCACGGCCTCAGTTCGCGTATAATGCGATCCGGAAGCCGTGGACACGAGCAATGCTCGACTACGTTTCACCGCAGGCAACAGGCAGCAAGTGCTGCGTCGACAACTGCTTGTGCGATATCGCGGGTGTAGTTCAGTGGTAGAACGTCAGCTTCCCAAGCTGAATGTCGCCGGTTCGAGTCCGGTCACCCGCTTTGAGGTCTTGACGCTGCCCCCCACCCTCGAGCAGCCTCGATTCAAGGGCAAGCTCCGTCGGGTACCCTCCGATGCCTCACCCGGACTGGGATAGCCCTGGTGGCGGCCAAGGCATGCAGGCCAATGCGTGGCCTGACGTTGCAGCCCGTCTCTGTCCATTTCCGGCATTCCGCACCCAGGGCAGTTCCTTGCAGATTCCGATAATCACCACGTGCCGACTCGATCGTTCGGACGGTTGAAACCACACTCCCTCAGCCCCCAAGAAAGCTTGACTGGCCCGAGGGATGCTGGTCGGTCAATACGAGCGTAGTTGCGGAGACAGCGACCATGGAAGAGATCCTGAAGTACGTCTTCGATGACGGCAACCTGTTCTGGCTCGTCGGTGGGCTCATCGCAATCGTGGCGATCGTGTTTGGCAGTTTGGCCAGCACCATCAAGGGTGTGGCCCGTGAGAAGACTCGGCGTGAGATCGCGGCGTACATCGCCGAAGGCTCCATGAGCCCCGAGCAGGGCGAGAAGCTCATGCGAGCAGCCCCCAGGAATGAAGACGAATAGAACCTGCTTCAGCTCATGCGACCCTGCGGGCACACAAAAGGAATGCCATGCACTACGACGATCCAGTGACCGGCGGTGTCGCCCCGACATTCATCGCGCTGATCGCCATCTGCGGCGGCGTGGTCGTGTTGGTGACGCTGTTCGTGATGATCTTTCTGAGCGTCATCCTGCGAAACCGTCAACGTGAACAGACAACTCGGGAACTTGCGGCCTATGTCGCCGAGGGCTCGATCTCGGCGGAGGACGCTGAGCGTATCCAACGCGGCTCAAGGCCCTGGCACGAGCTGCGAGAGATCGCGCGAGCCGCCGGGGTCAACGGCTGCGGCACCCGGGGTCGGGCTTCGTCGTAGGCCGGGACTGGATTCATCCGCCTCGTCCGACCCGAATTGGCCTAGCCTCTCCTGTCCGCACGTCTTGTCTACACGTCTTGTGGACAAGGCCGTCGACAAGGGAGCCCAGCCAACGTGCCAACACATGATCATGCACCGCCTGCGGCCCTGCTCATCGTGGGCAACACCCGCGCCCGCACGGCGACGTACGCGCAGGGCAAGGTCCATCACTCCGCCAGCCACGACGCAAGCAATCCCGAATCGATGGCCGAAGCGTTGTCGGCATTCCTCGATGACCACCACGAGGCTCCACTGCTGATCGGCAGCGTGAACGCCGCCGCCGCCCGGGCAGCGGCGCACGCGTTCGAGTCGAAGGTCGGGCACATCGCCCAGGCCGGCGTGGACTTCGCCATCCCCCTCAAGACGACCGTTGCCCAACCAGCACGCGTCGGCGTCGACCGCTTGCTGTGCTGTCTGGCGGCGTTTCGGATGGCAGAGCAGGCGTGCATCGTCGTTGATGCCGGCACGGCCGTCACCGTGGACTTTGTAGACGGCCAGGGCGTGCATCACGGCGGGGCCATCGCCCCGGGCGTGGGCGCGATGCTCGCCGGCCTTCACGAGGCCGCCCCTGCACTGCCGGCAATGACTTCGACCGAAGCCCTCGCCATGATCCAGCCAGAGACCCTGCCCTGGGGCAACGACACCGAGCCGGCCATGGCGCTCGGCGCTCGGTCGGCCGTCGTGGGCATGGTGCACACCTTGGTCGACCGCTTCGCGCTCGCGTATGGCGGCTACCCGCGCGTCATCGCCACGGGCGGCGACGCCCTGCCGTTGTTCGAGAACGACGAGATTATCGAGCACGTCGTGCCCGATATGCAGCTTGCCGGCCTCGCCCATGCCTACGAGGCCATGCTCGACGACGATGATGACGAAGCCACAGCGGAGACCTAGCCCCCAGCCGCGTCCCAGCTCCACTCCAGCGCATCGTCCATGGGTTCGATACGCATTCGCGCACGCAACCGCTCATAGAACGCCGCCATGGCTCTCTGCTGGGCTTCGAGCTCCAACCGCTCGAGCAGATCTGGGCGAGCCTGTTCGAGCGTGATGCCGTCGCCAGGCAATTCCTCGACGATCAAACCA
>JGI12109J20283_10123396_pt1 | contig 18103 bp, 12 predicted proteins | sample ElkSlonscriptome_12_FD_20283 | JGI IMG/M metagenome (IMG submission 20283)
GATGGACCCTTCAGCAAGGTCCCATCCGTATCCAGAGCAAGGACCCTGCGGACCCCGCGCTTCAGCCACGTGACGGTTCGCACACGAGACGACCCCCCGCACCCGCCGCGCCCCAACGCGGCGGGTGTGGCTATTCTGGGGGGTGCGTTGGCTGCCGCCGTCCCGGTCGACCGCATGACCGCCGGACACCCCCGCAGCACGCCGCCGCCGGCTTCACTTTACAATCATGACAAAGACGTCATGCGGCGGAAATCGCCCTGTCACGCTCGGGTATGTATGGTCACATCATCAGGAGCGGCGCTCCACGGCCGGTCCTGAACCTCGAGGCAGCGAGGATACCCCGACAATCAGCCATTGACCTCCGAACCCCGATGGACCCTTCAGCAAGGTCCCATCCGTATCCAGAGCAAGGACCCCGCGAACCCAGCGCTTCAGCCACGTGACGGTTCGCACATGAGACGACCCCCCGCACCCGCCGCGCACCATCGCGGCGGGTGTGGCTATTCTGGGGGGTGCTTCCCTGGCGTCAGCCAAGGTCCTATCGTGAGCCGGTCCCGACCGAGGGCGGATCACGGTCAAGGCGAGGATCACACTTCATGACTCGGACGATGAAAAACGGCGGGTGCGGTCTCGCGGTGGCGCTGGTGGCGCTGTGCGGCGCCGCCGGGGCGGGCCGTGCGGCGGACGACTCGGAGCAGGCGCGCCCCGACGCCGTGCTGGCCTTTCCCACACGCGATGTGGCGGGCGTGCGCGAGTTGTATGCCGACCCCAAGACCCCCGACGCCACGGCGTGGGGCACACTCACGCTGCCAGACGATCTGGCCGACGGCGAGACCGTTCCCGCCATGATCATCCTGCACGGCAGCGGCGGCGAGTGGAGCGGACGCGGCGCCCGGCACGCGGCGTTTCTCGCCCGCCACGGCATCGCCGCGCTGGTGGTCGAGACCTTCGAGTCCCGGGGCCTGGGCCGGGGCATGGCCTACATCGAGCGTCTGCGCCACGCCAACCTGCCCGATCAGGTGACCGACGCCTACGCCGCGTTGGAGGCCCTGGCGGCCCGTCCGGCCATCGACGCCGAGCGGATCGGGGTGATGGGGTATTCGATGGGCGGCATGTCGACGTTCCTGGCCGCGTACGACGAAATCGCCCGCGAGGCCAGCGACACCCCGCACCGATTCGGGCTGCACGTGGCGTTCTATGCCCCGTGCGCGTTCGCCCTGAACAACCGCCGGACGACAGGCGCGCCGATCGTGGCGCTGTGGGGGACCGAGGACGAAAGCACCGACAAGGCCGCGTGCACCGGGTTCCTCCGCGAGCTCGAAGCCGGCGGCAGCCCCGTCACCGCGCACTGGCTCGAAGGCGCCGCGCACGGGTGGAACAATCTGAGCGACCGGCGGTTCTACGCCTCCCTGCCCACCGCGCGGCCGTGCTGGTTCCGCGTGCGCGGCGACGGGACCATGGTCGAAGAGGTCACGGGCCGCGCGGCGCCGACCGACACGGCCATGGTCGACGCGTTGTCGGTCTGTTCGGATCGCGGCTACACGATCGGGCATGACGCCGAGGCCAACGAAACCGCCAACCGGCTGCTGCTGGAGGCCATCGGGCGCGCCCTGGGTCCGGCCGACTGAGGAGATCACTCCTCCAGCATGGCGTCGATCTTGGCCTGATCGAGGGTTCCGTGCGCGCCGTGGATGATGGCGCTGGCCACGTCCATCAGCCGCTGAAGCGACCGGCTCGCGGACCGGGCCTGCTCGGCCACGGCGTCCGTCCGGCCGCGCGCCAGCGCGGTTTCCATGCAGCCCACCGTGAAAAGGGCCAGCCCGTTCATGCGGGTGATGGTCTCGTCGAACGGCTGTCGGTAGCGCGGCGGACAATGGTCATAAGCTTCGATCGCCAGGTCCTTGTCGCGAAAGCCGCTGTCCGCGAAGTGGGCGGCGTAGGACTTCGGCTGCCACGCCGCGCAATCCTCGACCAGGTCCGGCATGTCCGGCACCATTTCGAGCATCATGACGATTTCGTTGAAATGGTTCAGGTAGTCCGTGGCCAGGAGGGTTTCCGGGTTGATGTTCGTTCCCTCGACCCGCGCCCGAAAGGCCTCGCATTCCGGACTGTCCTGATCCTCCGGCGCCATGTCGGTCGGCGTGCCCACCACCGGCTCGCCGTCGCCCGGGTCGGTCATGCCGTTTCTCCCGCTGCGTTTCCCGGTCTCTAGCGTCGGACTGTATCACCATGCCTCGGGTCTTGGAATCGGCCACATGGCAGGGGCCGGGCCGGCCCAAAGGCACGCTTTGGGCGCGGACGGGTATTGTGCAGTGCACAAAAATCTGTTGACACGTCCGCGAAACGGACTAGAGTCAAGGGAATGCTGCAGTGCAGCATCGGAGCCGAACGAGAGAGAATGCCATCGGGGCTCCGGACCGCCCGCCGCCAGCGGGACGCCCTGCGACCAGACGCGGACGTCGCGGCGCCGTGCCGGACCGAAGCCCCGCGCAACACACACGGTGAAAGGCAAAAGCCATGATTCGCAACTATGACGATCTGATCGCGTTCAACAAGGACAACCTGAACGCCGCCACGGCCGCCAGCCAGGCTCTTGCCAAGGGCCTTGAGGACATCAGCAAGGAGGCCGTCACCTTCTCGTCCAAGTCCATGGACGGCGCCGTTGCCGCCAGCAAGCAGCTGGGCAGCTGCAAGACGCCGGCCGACTTCACCAACCTGCAGACCAAGCTGGTCAAGGACAACTGGGAGATCATGATCGCCCAGACCAAGAAGATGGCCGAGATGTCCAACGGCGTCGTCAAGAACGCCATGGAGCCGCTGCAGGCGCGCACCAAGGCCGTCATGGAAACCTTCGCCCGCGCCTGATCCGGCCGAGCCAGTCCACCGCGCGGACCGATCCGCGAGCCTCGCGCCGCCCGGCGCGGGGCTCGTTCCGTTTTGGCTCAATACGCGTGCGGTCAGCGTCGCGGAAAACACCGGGCAACGAAAGCCCAGCACGGCCGGTCGGTGCGACCGCGCCCAAACACGTAGGGCGGGCTCGGCTCGCGGCCAGCCCGCCCCAAAGTCACCGATCCTGCCCGGTTCGTGGCGAGACACACGAAACCGGGGCACGATCCGGTCAGATCAAGAACCCTTGATGGTCGCCCTTATTCGGCCGGCACCTTCTCGGGGCACTGCACTTGGACGCTGCACACATAGCCGTTGGCGGTTTCGGTGCAGTCGCAGGAGCCGATGCGCGCGCGGATCGGCTTCTCGCCGATGATGCAGGCCTGCTTCATGGCGTTCTTTTCCGCGTTTTCGCAGGCGTGCGCCGCGCGAAGGCCGCCGGCCATCGCCTGACGATACTGCGGCGATTCCCGGCTGTACTCGGCCGCGCCCGCGGACGCATACGTCATTACGGCGGCACCCAAGGCCGCGGCAACCAAAATGCCCTTCTTCATCATGATGAAAGCTTCCCTTTCGCCGGTTCCCCTCGGTCGCGCCCACCGCGCCCGAACGACAAAAAAGGATACACCGTGAGCATCGAAAGTCCAGGAAGGGCTTGTGGATCGCACCGCCGCTTCCGTGGCCCACGGCACCCGTGGCGTCGTGTCGAGCCTGCCCGGTCCGTGCCGGCCGTTCCGACACGTGCCGCGTCGTCGGCACACCCGGACGCGAAGGGGAACAGAAATGAAAAAACGTCACCGTAGGGCGGGGAGTCCGAGGCGGCTCCCCCCCTGCGGTGGCGCGCTTGGCGTCGGCTCCCGGTGTCCGGAAGCGTCACACCAACCCGATGACGCCTTACTGAGCGCCGCCGTGGCACTCGGCGACCACATAGCAGACGGTCCGGCCCAGTTCCTTCACGTCGCAGGTGCACTCGCTGATGCTGCGCGGCGGACCAAACACGCACGCACGGTCAGCGCGCTCGGTGACGGAGTTGCAGGCAAAGCGCGCATTCATGCCGTTGCCGCGCACGCTCACCGGCACCCAATCCGAGACGGTCGCTTGTTCCTCGGCAGCCGCCGCCTCGTCTTGCGCGGCAACCGGCGCCGAGTAGGACATCACAAAGGCAACGCACACGGCAGCCGTGGCCAGATAGCTCTTTTTCAGCATGGAGAAACGTCCCCCGTTTCACAGGTTCCCGAAGGTCGCGCCAATCGCAACCGACCGCCGATCAGAATACACAATAAGCCCAGGATTCCTAGGGTGGAATCGGGATTCCGCCGGCCCCCGGCCGCGGGGCGCGGAATCGCGCGGGGTGGCGGCGGCGCTCGGGGGCCGGTCGGAGGGCTCCCACGGGTGTCAGAGGCGGTTGACAGCCCGCGAGTCGAGTCGTGCCGCCAGGGATTACACCGCGACTCTTGATCAGCCCGAATGCATGACCTGACCCGCGACCGCGCGCGTCGTCACCGCATCAAGTCGCGAACGTAGCGGGGCAAGGCGAAACAGGCGCTCTGGATCTCCGGCGTCCAGTAGCGCGTGTCCAGCTCCAGGCCGTCGATGCGCCGCGCGATCTCGTCGGCCGACAGGCCCCGGTTGGCCGGATCCTTGCTGGCCCACCCCAGCGCCATGAAGCCACCGACGTAGCTCGGCACGGGCACAACATAAAACGTGGCGTCGGCGAACCCCGCCCCCCGAAAGCGATGCCACGACGTGGTGAGTTCCTCGCCCTGGGTGAAGGGCACGCCGTTCTGGGTCACCAGGATGCCCCGTTCCGACAGACGCGCGTGGCAGTCGGCGTAGAAGTCCTGCGTGAACAGCACCTCGCCCGGGCCATGCGGGTCGGTGCTGTCGACGATGATGACGTCGAAGGTCTCGCCGCTGGTCTTCATGAAGTCGACGCCGTCGGCGATGACGATGCGCGCGCGCGGATCCTCCAACGCGGCCTTGCCGATGGCCGGCAGCCACTGCTTGGAGAATTCGACCACCCCGGCGTCGATCTCCACCAGGGTCGGCTCGACCGCCGGGTGCTTGAGGGCCTCGCGCAGGCAGCCGCCGTCACCGCCGCCGACGATGCACACGCGCCGCGCGGCGCCGTGGCCGATGATGGGCACGTGCACCATCATCTCCTGGTACATGAACTCGTCGCCCTCGGTGATCTGGATCACCCCGTCCAGGGCCAGCACGCGGCCGAACACCGGCGTCTCGAACATCGCCAGGTCCTGGTGTTCGGTCTGCTCGCGATGAATCCAACGGTCGACGGCGAAGATCTGACGCCAGCCGGGGTACAGCGTTTCCTCGAATCGGTCGGTGCTCACGGGATCGGGCCTCGTCTCTGTTTCGGTTTCAGTCGGATAAGGGCTCACTCCGCCGCCTTGTAGCGCAGCAGGTTGCCGCGCGGCAGGGCGAGCATCTCCAGGTGCGCGTCGTCGACATACTGGACGCTGAAGCACAGCGGCGTGTCGTTGTCGGCGAGGCGCACAACGACGACCGGCTCGCCGTCGCCCATGCCACCAAAGACCGGGCAGGCCTGGGCCACCTCGAACGGGCCTTCCTCCATCACGTCGGCCTCGTAAAAGGCGGTGTAGGAGTCTTCGTCGAACGCGATCGACGACGCCGGATCGTCCCGCGACAGCCATGTGCCACGCAGGGATTGATGCGTGTCGGCCAATTGCCCGTTGTCGGCGGCCGGCCGGGGCGCGTCCGGCGCGCCGAATGGCGACTCGGGCGTGGCGGCCTGTTCCTCGTCAGGCGCTCCGGGTTGGGTCCCCTCCGACGGCGATCCGGCGTCCAGCGCGTCGGCGCCGGGCACGGTGCGCGGACTGAGGACCAGGGTATAGGCCACGGCGCTCTCGCCGGTGTCCACCTCGCGGAAGTCCAGCTCCTGATAGCCGCGCGCGACGCAATCGGTATCGCCGGCGATCAGGAAGGCGTCGGGGATGGCGCAGAAGAAGTACCCGTCACCCTCGAACTGTTCGCTGGGGTCCTCGGCCCGGTAGTAGTAATAGCGTTGCGTCAGGTCGCCCTCGACCGGCATGACGCAATCGCCCGGTTCCAGGTGCCACCACCCTTCCGAGGTCCACAGGCCGTCCTGGCTGTAACCGATGGCCAGCCAGCGCGCGACGCTGGTTTGATTGCACACCTCAAGGCCGGCCAGCGCCGGGGCGGACACAACGGTCACGGCGACGAGCGTGACAAGGGCGACGATCCCGCGACGGAAACGGCCGGGGACGGCGCGCGGGCCGGACTGGAACTGCGGGGGCATGGCTCTCTCCATAAGGCCGGGGGCGAGACATGGCCGGCGCGCCGGGCGCACGCGGGCGTTCCCCCGTAGGGTAACAGGCGCGGCCTTTGGTCACGAGTGGATTGAATGCGACAATCGAACCCCACGCCCCCCTGAAGCAACCTCAGGATTCGGACGCCTTCAGCCGGGGGCCGTTGACAATAGTGTCGGACAGCCGCCGTCCCGCCGGGAAGATCAGGCGCACCGTCGTTCCCTGGTCGAGGACGCTGTCGTAGTCCAGATCCCCGCCGTGCAGGGCGATCATCTCCTTGACGAGGGCGATGCCCAGCCCGAAGCCGCCGGCCTCGCGGGCGACCACCGGGCTGGACTGATAGAACGGCTCGCCCAGGTGCGCCAGTTGATCGGCGGACATGCCGATGCCTGTATCTGTGATGGTCACGGCCACGCCGCCGTCGGGCCTGTCCTCCAGGCTGACCTCGACCGAGCCGCCCTGGGTGAACTTGACGGCGTTGGACAGCAGGTTGGCGACCATGCGCTGGACCTGCTCAGCGTCGGCCCACACGCGCTCCGGCGTTGGCGGCCCGATGACGCGAAGCTTGGTCGCGTTGGCCGCCGCCAGAGGGGCCACCACGGCCACCTTCTGCTCCACGATGGTGCGCAGGTCGACCACGGACTCAAGCAACGTCACCCGGCCGGAATCGATATGCGTGATGTCCATCACGTCATCCACCAGCGCCTGCAGGGCCTGCCCGGCGGCGTGGATGTTGCGTGTGTACTCGCGGTATCGGTCGTTGCCCACGGGCCCGAACATCTCCTGCACCAGGATGTCGGAGAAGCCGAGCATGGCGTTCAGCGGCGTGCGGAACTCGTGGCTCAGGGTGGCGAGGAAGCGGCTCTTGGCGGCGCTGGCCGTGGCCAGGGCGGCGGCGGCGTGGCGAACCTCGGCCTCGCGCTGGCGCGCCTCGGTCACGTCGCGGACCACGGCCAGGCTGCCGCCGTCGTCCATGGGTGCCAGGCGAGCCTGGAAGTGGCGCGGCGGGCCGTCCGGCCTGTCGAGCGTGTATTCCAGCGACTGGCTTTCGCCGGTCTCGTGCATCCGCTCCAGGGCCGCCCGCGCCGCCCGGGCGGTGTCCTCCGGCAGGGCATCCTCGATGCGTTGTCCCAGCAGGCGCTCGACGGGCACCAGGGCCAGCCCCTCCGGATCGTGGACGTCGACATAGCGGCCCTCGGCGTCGAGGCGGAAGAACAGATCAGGGATGACCTTGATCAGGGCGTCGGCCTCGGCCCGCGCGTGCTCCGCCCGCATCCGCTCGGTGTCCAGGCGGGACGCCAGGCGGCGCAGGTGGTCGGCCTGCCGCTCCAGGCTGCGCCCGCGCGCGCCGGCCAGCGCCGTGGCCCGCCGCTGGCCCGCGTACAGGACGGAGACGATCACCAGGAACAGCGCCAGGATGCCGGTGGCGTACGGAAGCAGGACATCGAGCGGTATCCCGGTCTGGGGGCGAAGCTCGGGCAGCCACTTTTCATACAGGCGGTCGAGGGTGCCGTCGGCAATGGCGATGGCCAGCCCGCCGTTCAGGCTGGCGAGCAGGTCCGCGTCACCGGCCTGCACGGCAAAGGCATACGAGAGAGAGAACCCCTCCAGCGTCAGCGGCGCCGGCGCAATGCCGGTCAGGCCGCCCTGATCGATCAACAGCACCCCTTGCAGGCGCGGCGCGACCACGGCGTCGCAGCGGGCCGCCGCCAGACAGTCGAACGCCTCGGCGAGGCTGGGGAAGGCCGCGACATCATCGCCCCAGGGGCGCGCCCGGGCGTATTCGTGGCCCACATCGTCGCGCATGACGGCCACCCGCAGCGGCGCGAGGTCGCTTTCCTCGCGCACGCGCGGTCCGCCTTCGCGGACGAACACCGCGCCGTGCGTGACGACGATGGGCACAGAGAAATCGAGGTATTCATCGCGTTCGGGGAAGATGCCGACGAACGGCAGGGCGTCCAGCCGCCCCTCCCGCAGATCCGAGAGCAGCACCGGCCAGGGGCCGACCCTGAAGTCCACCTCAAGGTTCATGGTTTCAGCGACGGCGCGGAACAGATCGATGGAAAAGCCCACCGGCCGGCCGGCCTCGTCCACCATGGCGAACGGCGGGTAGTCCAGTTCGCTGCCGACGGTCAGCGCCGGCTCGGCATGGGCGGGCGCGCCGCGTACCCCCAACACCCCCGCGATCAGGAGCGCGCATAGGAGTCTAACACTGAACCGATGGCCCCTCATCACCCGACCACCCATGCGCGCAGCCTTTCTGCCGCAAAGCCCCATTTCGCCGACTCCGGCCCCGATCCCGGTCGGCGTCATCGACGCTGGTCTCGTGAGATCGGCCCGCATCCGCCACGCGTCACACGGACCCCACGGCCCGTTTCGTGGGCCCGGTCTCGAATTCGTCTAGACATTATAGCGAAGGCCGGCTCACCCGTCCAAACAAGTCGGGAACCAACAGCCTTTACAATTTAAGAATGATTTAAGGTCTAAACAATTCCGCAACCTGCCGCGTTCTCATCCCCCAACTGCTTCCCCGTTGGGCAAACCGGGGCCGCGAAACCTGGGGGTGACGTCCACGTGGCCACGTCAACCCGGCCTCGCAACAGATCCATCCGGTGGAGTCGCGGGTGGGGCCGGGCGGTCCCTCTGTGTTCGGCCCCGTCCCAACCCGCGCGGCCCGCGACGGTGCCGCCGAGTCCCTGTTCAGAGGCTCCGGGTCCATCCGGTGCACCTTTCAGTCCGCTCGACCAAACCGGGGGCGCGTGGATTCCGTAACGAAGTGGAATTGAGTCGACTCCCGCGTAAAATCCGACCCAATTTTGTCGGATATTGCCCTCGTGCCCACCAAGGCGGTACACGCCGAATTGTCGACGGCTGTCGTTCGAGCGCGAACAAACGCCTCTTTCATGCGACCCGGTTCTTGACAGCCCGAACGAATATACAGTTCTTCAGTGTGAGAAATCGACCCAGGGGGAGGACCCTCGTCATGAAATGCCTGATTGCGTCTGCGGCACTGGCGCTGGCCGCCGGAGCCCTGGTGTCGCCCGCCGGCGCCAACGCGTTTCGCCCCCAACTCGAGGCCTTGATGGCGAAAGAGGTCCAACCGTGGCTCGCCGATGCCGTCCTCATCGACGCCATCAAGGCCGCGAACGACAGGCACGCGGCGTTGACCACGGCGGAGATCGAGGCGCTCGATCAGCAATGGAGACACGAAGCAGAGGCCGGGTCGGGGCCACTGTTGGACAAGGTCCTGGGCTCCGATCTGTCGGCGTACCTGTCGGAGCGCAAGGCGGAGATGGACGGCACCGTCTCCGAGCTCTTCGTGATGGATAACCGTGGCCTGACCGTGGGCCTATCCGACGTGACGTCGGACTACTGGCAGGGCGACGAGGACAAGTGGCAGAAAACGTTCCAGGCCGGTCCCGGCGCCGTGTTCGTTGATGAGGTTGGATTCGATGACAGCGCCGAGTCCTTCCTGTCGCAGATCAGCAAGACCATCGTCGATCCCGTCACCGGCGACGCGATTGGCGCCATCACCGTCGGCGTGAACGTCGAGCTGTTCTAGTCAACCGGAGCCACCGCGCCCACCCCATCTGCCCCCTTTCGGAAAGTCTCGGCCCGTGACCATCTCATCGCGCATTCTGATCGGTTTTCTGTTCATTCTGTTGCTGACCATCGCCGTGGCCGCGATCGGCTGGCAGTCCCTGGTCAGTCGTGATGCCGCCTTTGACACCGAACGCACCAGCCTGGCCGCCCAGGTCGAGGTGGGCAACGTCGTCCGGCAGGAACTGCAGGGCCGCGTCGACCGTATGCTGGAGGTCGAACAGCGCGTCCACCAGGGGATCGCGGACCTGAAAGCCACGTTGGCATCCCTGGCCGAGCACAACGCGATCGCCGGCGAGACACGCTCGGCCCTGGGCGCCGCCGAGGCCTACGAAGCCAACTTCGCCACCTTCAAGACCAACGAGGCGGAACTGGAGCAGGCCGCGACCGACGTCGTCGCGGTGGAGCAGACCCTGCTGGATGCGATCGATGAGGTGGTCGCGCAACGGGTCGCGCGTGTGGAAAAGGCCCGCGAGCAGACGCGCGACGCCGTCGTCGCCCGCGAGGAAGCCGCCGCCTTGCAGGCCACGGCCCAGACCGTGCGCGATGCCGTCGCCGCCGCGACCTTGCGGTTGGAACAGTATCGGCGCGCCAATACGCGGGTGCGCGCACAGGAGGCCGGCGCGGCCGTGCGGCGGTTGTCCAACACGGTCAAACGGCTGGGGGAGGCGGTCGCCCAGGTGGACGCGGTCGAGCAGGAGGCCCTGGCCCAGGCCAGCGCCGACCTGCGCGCGGCGTTCAAGGCGTTCGATACCTCGGCGGCGAGGCAGCGCGCCCTGGACGACGAGCGCGAAGACGTCGTTGAGGCCATGGACGAGGCGGCCGAGACCCTCGACGTCGGGGTGGATCGCCTTTTGCGGTTCCATAACGCGCGGCTGCAGGCGGCGCGCGAAAACGTGGTCAGGCGAGCGGTCCTCATCGACCTTTCCGAACAACTCCAGACCCTTACGGACCTGAAAACCCTGGCCGCGCGCGCCCGTGTCGCCGAACAACGCGTCGCGCGCACCGCCGATCCCGACGATGCCGAGGCGGCGCGGGAGGCAACGCGCGCCCTGGCCACGGCCACCACGTCGCTTCGCGAGGCAGCCGAGGCGGGCGCCACGGCTGCCCTGGTCAAAAAGGTCTCGCAGGCGGTTCAGGCGTACCAGGGCGCGCTTGAACGGACGTTCGAAATGGCCGCCGAACGGGCCGCGGAAGCCGACGCGAGAGACGCCGCCGAAAAGGGGCTGGACGCCTCATTGCGCGCGCTGACGCAAATGACGTCCCTCGCCAGCGAGGCCGCCGCCGTCACCACCAACCAGGCGGCGACCACGGAAGCCATGGCCTTCAACACCCTCGACGCGGCGCAGGACACCATCCGCATCGCCGGAACCCTGAGCGTGGCGGCCGAGCACGTCCGCGAGCATATCCTGGAATACATCGACACACACGACGAGGCCGTGGTTGCGGAGGTTCGGGAGCACATTCAGGAGTTCCACGAGATCAGCGCCACGATGGTCGCCAGCATCGCCCAGACCGACCCGTGGAACGTCGGCGATCTGGAGACGCGCCTCGATACGCTGATCGGCCAGGTCGCGACCATGTTCGAGGCCCTCGTCGTGAACGTCCATGCCATCGACGAGGCCACGGCGGGGATGCAACAGGCGCGCGCCGATCTGGTGGCCGCGCTGGACACGGCGAACCAGGCCGCCCAGGCCCAGGCCGCGAAAGACCGCGCCTTCGCCACGACCCTGCTGTTCAGCGGAACCGCCCTCGCCCTGATCCTGGGGATTGCGGGCGCCGTGTTGATCGGACGCTCCATCACGCGTCCCCTGGGCGCCATCACCCGCACCATGAAACGCTTGGCGGACAACGATCTCTCGGTCGAGGTGCCGGGCCGCGACCGCAAGGACGAGGTCGGCGCCATGGCCGCCGCGGTCGAGGTCTTCAAGCACAACAGCCAGCAGATCGAGGCCATGCAGGCCGAACAGGCGGCCGAGCATCGGCGCAACGCCCGCCGCGTCAGGAGCGAGATGTTCGCCCTGACCAACGCTCTTGATGAAGAGGTGCGCGGCTCCATCGCCGCCGTGCAACAGCAGACCGAACGGATGCACGAAGCCGCCGTGAAGATGGCCGAGGCCGTCTCCCACACCGAGGAGGGAGCCGGCGCCGCCTCGACGGCGTCACGCGACTCGGCGGCCAACGTCGACGCCGTGGCGGCGGCGGCGGAGGAAATGGCCAGTTCGATCGCCGAGATCAGCCGTCAGGTTAGCACCGCCTCCGATATCGCCCACCGCGCGGCTCGCGAGGCCGAAGGCGCCAACGACCGCGTCGAGGGGCTGGCCCAGGCGGCCGGCCAGATCGGCGAGATCGTCAACCTGATCAGCGACATCGCCAAACAGACCAACCTGTTGGCCCTGAACGCGACGATCGAGGCGGCGCGTGCCGGTGAGGCCGGCAAGGGCTTCGCCGTCGTGGCCAACGAGGTGAAGACGCTGGCCAACCAGACGGCCAACGCCACCGAGGACATTGCCAGACAGATCACCACCATCCAGGACGCCACCAACGGCGCCGTCGCGGCGATCCAGAGCATCGTGCGGGTGGTCGGCGAGATCAACGAGATCACCACCGGCGTCTCCGCCGCCGTCGAGGAACAGTCGGCGGCCACTGGCGAGATCAGCCAGAACGCGCAGCAGGCCGCGCGCAGCACCCAGGACGCCTCCGGCAACATCGAGGAGGTGTCCCGCGGCACCGAGATCACGGGCGGTCATGCCCGCGACGTGCGACAGTCCGCCGACACCGTCAACACCCGCATCCGGCAAATGCTGGACGACCTCGAACGGATCATCCGCGCCGGCAGTGAGGAGGAACGCGAACAGCACGCGTTGCGTACCGTCAACATCGGCGTTACCGTTGATCTGGGTGGCGGTCGCACACAGTCTTGCCTGATGCAGGAGATGTCGTTCAGCGGGCTGGGCACGCTGGACCGCTCGGTCGAGGGCGAGCGCGGCCACGAAATGACCATCGACGTGCCGGGGCTGGGGCAGGTGCTGGCGGTGATCGTGGCCCGCACCGACACCGCCACGCACATCCGCTTTGACGCCGCCGACGCGCAGATGGAGCGGCTGGAGGCCTTCGTGCGGGACCACCAGCGCCGCGCGGCGGCTTGACGCCGCGCCGGATGCACACACCTATGCCCGGAATCCCGTGACACGTTTTTTTTGCCCTGAATGTTCGACTATTCTGCAACTGTAACCCCGAGAGGGCGCCCATGACCGAGACCGTTCAGACAACCACCCCCACCGCCTCTACCCGGTCGCCCGGCGCCCTGTGGCGCGGCATGGACCGCGTGTGGCTGGCCACGCTGGCCGTGCTCGGGCTGGTGGCCGTGCTCGACCCGCCGCAGGCCTGGCCGAGCCTGACCTTCACGGCCGAGGCGGTGTGGAACATCCTGCCGTTCCTGGTCGCCTCGGTGCTGATCGCCGCCTGGACCAAGGCCACCGGCCTTGACCAACAGATCGCACGAGCGACCAGCGGTCACCCGGCCCAAGTCATCACCCTGGCCGCGGTGTTCGGGGCGCTGTCGCCGTTCTGTTCCTGCGGCGTGGTGCCGATCATCGCCGCCCTGCTGGCCGCCGGCGTGCCGCTGGCGCCGGTGATGGCGTTCTGGCTGGCCTCGCCGCTGATGGACCCGCAGATGTTCCTGCTGATGCTGGGGGTGTTCGGCTGGCCGCTGACCCTCGCCAAAACCGGGGCCGCCGTGGCCCTGGGCCTGGTGGGCGGCTGGGTCACGCTCGCGCTGGTCCGCAGGGGTGGCTTGGCCGACGCCATGCGGCCCGGGGTCGGCCCAAAGTGTTGCGCGGCGAAGAAGAGCCTGCGCCCGGAGCCGGTGGCGTGGCGCTTCTGGCGGGAGCCGGAGCGGCGCGCGACCTTTTCCGGGACCGGCCGCGAGACCGGCCTGTTCCTGCTGAAGTGGCTGACCCTGGCCTTCCTGGTGGAGAGCCTGATGCTGGCCTACGTGCCGGCCGACGTCATCGGCGCATGGCTGGGCGGCGATGCCTGGTGGGCCGTGCCGCTGGCGGCAGTGGTGGGGATTCCCGCCTACCTGAACGGGTACGCGGCCGTGCCGACGGTGGCCGGGCTGATCGACCTGGGCATGGTGCCGGCGGCTGGGCTGGCCTTCATGCTGGCCGGCGGCGTGACCAGCATTCCGGCGGCCATGGCCGTCTTTGCCCTGGTGCGCCGGCAGGTCTTTGCCTTGTACGTCAGTCTGGGACTGGGCGGCGCGGTGACGGCGGGGCTGCTGTTCAGCCTGTTGGGCGGCGGTGCCGTTTCGTGATGGGCCGGCCTCGGCGACGCGGCGGAACACGGCGCAAAGGGGGCGGCGGCATCGGCCACGGTCCCGGTGTCGGACCGGGTGCCGGCCGCCGCGGTGTCGGGCATGGCGTTCTCCCTCGCGATGAGGACAGGACGCTCACACGGCGGGATGGGACGCGTTTCGAACCGCCGCAAGCGGTCGGTCGTTGCCACCCTCGCCTCTGGCGGGCTAAGCCGGACGCATCACATTTCGGTAGAACAGGCCCGTCCGGAGAAAGCGTCGCCCATGCCCGCCACCGACACCGCCGACAATGCCCCCCAGGCCGCCGAAACGTCCGACCGCTGGCAGATCTGGATCGATCGGGGCGGCACCTTCACCGACGTGGTGGCGCGGCGGCCGGACGGCGCCCTGGTCACCCACAAGCTGCTCTCCGAGAACCCGGAGCAGTACGCCGACGCCGCGCTTCAGGGCATCCGCGATCTGTTCGGGGTCGGGCCGAACGACCCCATCCCCACGGACCGGATCGAGGCCGTGAAGATGGGCACCACGGTGGCCACCAACGCCCTGCTGGAGCGCACCGGCGACAGGGTCGTGTTGGCCACCACCCAGGGCTTCGGCGATGCCCTGCGCATCGGCACCCAGAACAGGCCGCATCTGTTCACGCGCGAGATCGTGCTGCCGGAGATGCTGTACAAACGCGTGGTCGAGGTGCCCGGCCGGGTCACCGCCGAGGGCGAGGAGATCGCGCCTCTGGCCGAGGACGCCGCCCGCGCCGGCCTGCAACAGGCGTTCGACGCCGGCATCCGCGCGTGCGCCGTCGCCTTCCTGCACGGCTACCGCTATCCCGACCACGAGTCCCGCGTGGCGGAGATCGCGCGAGAGATCGGCTTTTCGCAGGTCTCGGTCAGCCACGCGGTCAGTCCGCTGATGAAGCTGGTCGGGCGCGGCGACACGACGGTGGTCGACGCCTACCTGTCGCCCATCCTGCGCCGCTACGTCGACCAGGTGGCCGGCGACCTCGGCGACACCCGGCTGATGTTCATGCAGTCCAACGGCGGACTGACCGACGCGCGACTATTCCAGGGCAAGGACGCCATCCTGTCCGGCCCGGCCGGCGGTGTCGTGGGCATGGCCCGTACGGCGGAGATGGCCGGGTTCAAGAAGCTGATCGGCTTCGACATGGGCGGCACCTCGACCGACGTGTCCCACTTCGACGGCGAATACGAGCGCGCCTTCGACACCCAGGTGGCCGGCATTCGCGTGCAGGCGCCGATGATGCGCATCCACACCGTGGCGGCCGGCGGCGGCTCCATCCTGCACTTCGACGGCGCCCGCTTTCGGGTGGGGCCGGACAGCGCCGGGGCCAACCCCGGCCCGGCCTGCTACCGGCGTGGCGGACCGCTGGCCGTGACCGACTGCAATGTCGTCCTGGGCAAGATCCAGCCGGACTTCTTTCCCAAGGTGTTCGGGCCGGACGCCGACCAACCGCTGGACGCCGAGGCGGCCCGCGATGGCTTCGCCGACCTGGCCGGACGCATCGGCGACGGCCGCCCGGCCGAGGCGGTGGCGGAAGGCTTCCTGCGCATCGCGGTCGAGAACATGGCCAACGCCATCAAGACCATCTCCATCCAGCGCGGCTATGACGTCACCGAATACGCCCTGGTGTGCTTCGGCGGCGCCGGGGGCCAGCACGCCTGTCTGGTGGCCGACGCGCTGGGCATGTCGACGGTGTTCCTGCATCCGTTCTCGGGCGTGCTGTCCGCCTATGGCATGGGGCTGGCCGACGTGCGCACCATGGGCGAACGGTCGGTTGGCGCGCCCCTGGACGACAACGGCGTGCGCGAGGCCGAAAAGGCGCTCGACACCCTGGCCGAGCAGGGCCGCGCCGAGATCGAGGCGCAGGGCCTGGACGGGACCGGCGCTCATGTGCTGCGCAAGGCCCACCTGCGCTACGACGGCACCGACACGCCGTTGATCGTCGACGCCGGCCCCATCGACGCCATGAAACAGGCGTTCGCCGAGGCGCACCGCACCCGCTACGGCTTCGTCCTGGACAAGCCGCTGGTGATCGAGGCGGTCTCCGCCGAGACCATCGCCACCACCGTCGCCATCGACGAGGCCGACCTGGACCTGCCGCGCCGCGACGGCGCGCCCGAGCCGCGCGACCGGCGGCGGCTGTACAGCGGCGGGGCGTGGCACGACGCCCCCTTGCACGACCGCACCGACCTGCGGCCGGGCGACACCATCGCCGGGCCGGCCATCATCGTCGAGCCCACCGGCACCATCGTCGTCGAGCCCGGCTGGCGGGCGGCCTTCACCGCCAAGGGCCACATCGTGCTGGAGCGGGCGGAACCACGCCCGGACTCGGTGGCGTTGGGGACCAAGGCCGACCCGGTCATGCTGGAGGTGTTCAACAACCTGTTCATGAACATCGCCGAGCAGATGGGCGCGACGCTGCAGAACACCGCCAGTTCGGTGAACATCAAGGAGCGGCTGGACTTCTCCTGCGCCGTGTTCGACGGCGCCGGCCACCTGATCGCCAACGCGCCGCACATGCCGGTCCACCTGGGCTCGATGAGCGAATCCGTGCAGGCCATCATGGCCGCGCATGGGGAGGCCATGCGCCCGGGCGACGTCTACGCCACCAACGCGCCCTATAACGGCGGCACTCACCTGCCCGACGTGACCGTGGTGACTCCCGTTTTCGACGAGGCCGGGCGGGAGATCCTGTTCTACGTCGGCGCGCGCGGCCACCACGCCGACATCGGCGGCATCACCCCAGGCTCCATGCCGCCCCTGTCCGGCAGCGTGGAAGAGGAAGGCATTCTGATCGACGCCTTTCACCTGGTGGACGCCGAGGAGGGCTTTCGCGAAACGGCGCTGCTGGACCTGCTGGAGGGCGGCCCCTACCCGGCCCGCAATCCGCGCCAGACCATCGCCGATCTGCAGGCCCAGATCGCCGCCAACGAGAAAGGCGTGCGCGAGCTGCGCCGCATGGTCGACCAGTTCGGGCTGGATGTGGTGCGGGCCTACATGGGCCACGTGCAGGCCAACGCCGAGGAGACCGTGCGCCGCGTGCTGGACGTGCTGGAGGACGGCACGTTCACGGTGGAGATGGACAACGGCGCGGAGATCCGCGTGTCGATCACCGTGGACCGCCAGGCGCGCGGCGCCGTGGTGGACTTCGCCGGCACGTCGGACCAGCTCGCCGACAACTTCAACGCGCCCAAGCCGGTCACCCGGGCGGCGGTGCTCTATGTCTTCCGCACCCTGGTCAACGAGCCGATCCCCATGAACGAGGGCTGTCTGAAGCCGATCGAGATCCGCGTGCCCGAGGGCTGCCTTTTGAACCCGGTGTATCCGGCCGCCGTGGTGGCCGGCAACGTCGAGACCAGCCAGGCGGTGGTCGATTGCCTCTATGGCGCGCTGGGGGTGATGGCCGCCGCCCAGGGCACCATGAACAATCTGACCTTCGGCAACGCCCGCCACCAGTACTACGAGACCATCTGCGGCGGTGCGGGGGCGGGGCCGGACTTCGACGGTGCGTCGGCCGTGCACACCCACATGACCAACAGCCGCCTGACCGACCCGGAGGTGCTGGAGGCCCGCTTCCCGGTGCTGGTGGAGGACTTCCATGTGCGGCCGGGCTCGGGCGGCGCCGGCGCGCACCGGGGCGGCGACGGGGTGGTGCGGCGGTTGCGGTTCCGCGAGGCCATGACGGCGTCGATCCTGTCCAACCGCCGCCGGGTGGCGCCGTTCGGGCTGAACGGCGGGGCGGACGGCGCCTGCGGGCGCAACACTGTGGAGCGCACGGACGGATCGGTCGAGGACCTGGGGGCGACCGGGTCCACCGAAATGGCCCCGGGCGATGTGCTGGTCATTGAGACCCCCGGCGGTGGGGGATTCGGAACACCGTAGGGTGCGTCTGCGCCGAAAGGCGCGACGCACCATCAGCCGGTGCGTCGTCCGCCGCAGTCGCGGCGGTCAGACGCACCCTACGGCTTGCTGGGGG
>JGI12109J20283_10361746_pt1 | contig 18100 bp, 16 predicted proteins | sample ElkSlonscriptome_12_FD_20283 | JGI IMG/M metagenome (IMG submission 20283)
CTTTGGCGTGAGCGCGATGGTCTGGATCTCGTCCATGCGTATGCGTGCTAGATCAGTTGCGCCAGGTACTGGGCGATCTCGCCGCTGGCCTTGTCGTTGCCGTCGGCCCGGGCCCGCTCCAGGCCGGTCTTGAGCACGTCCAGGGCTCGCTCTTCCTCGCCCATCGCCTCGAGCGAGCGCGCCATGTGGAAGTACGCGTAGTGCTCGCCCGGGTTGGCCTCGAGGCACTGCTCGTAAAAGCCAATCGCGTCCTCGTGCTCTCCGGCCTTGGCGTGTTCTTGACCCAGAGAGTACAGCACGAAGGTGTCTGCCGGCTCGGCGGCCAGCATCTTCTTGAGCGTCGCAATACGGTCCATGCTGGGGTCGACTCCAATCGGCCTGCCGCGACCCAATCCGGCCGCTAGTGTTGCGACTCGCAGGCGCAGGCCCTGGGTGTTCAGGTATCTTGAAGGAGTCTATGACGATGGCGATCGAGAAGGTGGGCGTGGTTGGAGCGGGGCAGATGGGCGGGGGCATCGCACAGGTCGCCGCCGTGGCCGGGCTGAGCGTGGTGGTCTTCGATGCCTCGTCCGATCAAGTCGAGAAGTGCCAGGCGACCCACAAGAAGCTCATGGCCCGTGCGGTCGAGAAGGGCCGCATGGAGCAGGCCGACGCCGACGCCGCCCTCGACCGCATCACCTACGCCACCGAGATCCAGGGCCTGGCCGATCGCCAGATCGTCATCGAGGCCGTGATCGAGAGCGAGCAGGTCAAGAAGGACATCTTCGCCAAGCTCGACGGCGTCTGCTCCGACGGCTGCATCCTGGCGACCAACACCAGCAGCATCTCCATCACCGCCATCGCCGCCGCCACCAAACGCCCCGAGAACGTCATCGGCATGCACTTCTTCTATCCGGTGCCGGTGATGAAGCTGGTGGAGGTCATCAACGGCCTGGCCACCGTGCCCGTGGTCACCCAGGCCGTGCTCGATCTCGCCGAGCGCATGGGCAAGAAGGCCGTGCCCGCCAACGACCGCGCGGGCTTCGTCTCCAACCGCATCCTCATGCCCATGATCAACGAGGCCTTCTACACGTGGATGGAGGGCGTGGCCGAGCCCGAGCATATCGACGAGATCATGAAGCTGGGCATGAACCACCCGATGGGCCCGCTGCAACTGGCCGACTTCATCGGGCTGGACACCTGCGCCCACATCATGAACGTGCTGGCCGACGGCCTGCACAGCGAGCGCTACCGCCCGTGCCCCAAGCTCGAGCAACTGGTGACGGCGGGAAGGCTGGGCAACAAGAGCGGGCACGGGGTGTACAAGTACTAGCCGTCGAGCTGGGGTGGGGCCGACATGCGGGCATGGACGAAGCAGTTGCGGACCGCCGAGCTTCGCGCAGAACTCGAACACGTTCTGGGTCTGGCGCGCGAACTCGGTGCCGAACGGTGCGAGGCAATGTTCGGGTTCGCGTGGGGGAACGACTATTACCCCGGTTCGGAGTGGCCGTTCGTTGATCTGACTTTTGACCGGCTTCCGGGCGAGATCGAGTGGGCCTCCGCGCTGGGCTGGGGCGGTTTTGGGGAGAACGACCTCGTCCTTCGCTTCCCGCCGCTGGACGGCGAAGTGACCTTCTGCCACGAGGCTGACATCCACCTTGATGCGCTGGCGCGTACCGGCTTTGCCGGCATGCTTCTTGAGCGGTGGAAAGCCGGCGGCAGGCTCCATCACGTTGATCCCGATGCCGGGCCGCAACCTGGCTAATTGTCCTGGAAACAGGAGGCCCACCATGCGCATCAGGCTCGCTAGCGTCCCGATCACCGACCAAGAGCACGCCCTGGCCTTCTACACCGAGAAGCTCGGCTTCGTGAAGAAGGACGACATGGAGGTCGCCCCCGGCCACCGCTTCCTCACCGTGGTCAGCCCCGAGGAGCCCGACGGCGCCGCCCTTATGCTCGAGCCCAGCGGCGAGCACCCGGCGACGAAAGCCTGGAAGACCGCCCTGTATAACGAGGGCATCCCGGTCACCGCATTCAGGGCCGACGACATCGCCGCCGAGCACGAGCGGCTGGCCGCCGCCGGCGTTGAGTTCAAGGGCGGCATCACCGACATGCCCGGCTCGAAAGTGGCCATGCTCGACGACACCTGCGGCAACTGGGTGATGATCTACGAAGAGACTGGCTAAGAGAGACGGGATTCGGCACCCGGCATCCGGCAATCGTGTCCGGATGGGTCCAGATGCTTCCCGATTGCCGATTGCCGATTCTGCGTGACATCCCCCGCAGCCAACACCTTCGCGAACCGCCCGCATCACGTCCGCTCACCCCTACCGCCGCAGCCCGCGCGAGCGCAGGAACTCCAGCAGCCGGTGCGGCTCGTCGGTCTGGATCACCGTCACGCCGCGGTCGACCATCCAGCCCCAGACCGCCTCGGGGTCGTCCACGGCCCGGTCGTCGCTGCGGCCGCCGGAGATCGAGTCCCACAGCGAGTTCATCCAGAACCGCGTGCGGCCGTCGGTCGCCTGGCGGGCGGCGTCGATGAGGCGATCGCCCGCGTCGGCGCCGTCGAAGCAGACCTCGATGGCCGGCCAGTTGGGCGCGTCCGGGCCGGCGAGCAGCAGTGCCGCCAGCTTCGCCTCGACCTGCGCCGGCGAGTTCGCCTCGAAAGCCGCGATGGGCATGAAGCTGGCGACGCCCTGGCCCTGGGTCTTACCAAGCGGGGAGAGGTCGCGGTCGGCCAGCCAGTCGCCCAGCGGCATCTCGCGCGGCCGGCCCTTGAGCACGACATGGTCGGCCACGCCCATCCGCTCGGCGATGGCCAGGCACGCGGCCGTGTGCCGCCCGGTCTTGTCGAGGTTGATGAGGATGCGCCCTCGGCAGGCCTCGAGCGCTGCCTCGAGGGTGGGGATGCGGTGCTCGGTGTGCACGCCGTCGATGTCCAGCAATCGCAGCTTGGCGAGGTCGGCCAGCGTGGCCTCGTCGACGCGGCCCGAGCCCGTGGTCGTGCGATCGAGCGTCGTGTCGTGCAGAAGCACGAAGCGGCCGTCCTTGGTGCGGCGAACATCGACCTCGATCATGTCGCAGCCGATGGCGATGGCCGCCTCGATCGAGGCGATCGAGTTCTCGGGGAGCGTCGTGCGATCGTTGTACCGCCGGCCGCTCCGCTCGCCCGCGTGCACGCCGCGGTGGGCGACCACGAGCACCGTCGGATCGTCGGCGTTGTGCCAGAGCTCGAGAATGGTCTGGGCACGCGTCGGTGTCGCGATCGGTGTCGCGGTGTTCATGGCCATGGGCGCGGCCGCCGGGTGGTCGGTCGCCAGGCCCGAAGCGCAGCACACCAGGGCAACGAGCACGAGTGAGGCAATGGTGCGAGTCATGGTGGGGTTCTCCGTGGGCTTTAGCCCCAAGCGTTGTGCCTGCTCTCGTGCCTCGCGGCGTCCCAGAGCGGGGCAAGGGGCGATTTAGCGCCGCTTGAACGTCCCGCATGCCGCCCGTCCTGGCCCGCCGCCGCGCATATCCTGCGGGCCCGGCCGTCGGGACACGTCCTGGTCGGCATTCGTCCGGTTCGATTTGAGGAGCTTCCATGGCCCAATCTCTCGGCGCCGCTACGACTGAGTTCGAAAAGGCCGACCGCTGCGCCAGCCTGGACCACCGCCCCCGCGTGCTGCTCGGCAAGATGGGGCTCGACGGCCACGATCGCGGCGTCAAGGTCATCGCCCGCGCGATGCGCGACTCGGGCGTGCACGTGATCTACAGCGGCCTGTGGCAGACGCCCAAGAGCCTGGCCATCAGCGCCCGCGACGAGGACGTCGACGTCATCGCCGCCAGCATGATGAGCAACAGCCACCTGACGCTGGGGCCCAACCTGCTCAAGGCGTTAGGCAAGGTCGGCCGCGGCGACATCCCCGTGCACATGGGCGGCATCCTGCCCCAAGAGGATCTGCCCACCCTCAAGGAAGCCGGCGTTGCGCGCTGTTTCACCACGGGCGTCGGGCTGATCGACATCGTCAACGCCGCCAGCGAGACCGTCGCGGCGTACCCCCAGGAGGTGCAGAGCAAGCACCCGACCGCGCAGCTTGCCCGCGACATCTCGCTGGCACACCTCGAGCGACCCGTGCGCGATAACGCCGTACGCCGCCGGCCAAAACGCGTCATCGGCATCACCGGTAGCCCCGGCGCCGGCAAGAGCACGCTCGTGGCACAATTGGTTTCCGAACACGCCCGGCGGGCCGAGGAAGACTCGAGCCTTGGCCGCTGCGCCGTGATCGCCTTCGACCCGATGAGCCCCATCACCGGCGGCGCGCTGCTCGGCGATCGATTGCGCGTGGACTTCAACCGGCTTGGAGAGGCCGCGTACTACCGCTCGCTGGCCATCCGCGGCGAGGACTATCACGCGCTCGAAGACGTCACCGAATTGATCGGCGGTGCCTGCGAAGGGACCGATGCGTACGACACGCTCTTCATCGAGACCGTTGGTGCTGGCCAGAACGAGACCCGCATCCGCGACCACGTCGACAAGACGGTGGTCGTGCTCACGCCGGGGATGGGCGATGCGGTCCAGATGGACAAGGCCGGCATCCTCGAGATCGCCGACCTGTTCGTGTGCAACAAGGCCGACCACCCCGGCGAGAACGAGTTGGTGCGAGACCTCAAGGACATCTCGGGCAAGCGGCCCGTGCTTGAGACCGTGGCCACCCACGGCAAGGGCATCGCCCAACTGCTCGACGCGCTTTCGTGACGGCCTCAAGGCGGCGACCCAACATCCCGATAACCCCCACGAAGGCCCGGCAAAACGCCGCCCCGGCTAGCCGCGTATAGCCTCTCATAGGAGGAGATCGACCCATGACCAAGGTGCGTGTTCTGTGCGGGATGGCCGGGCTGGTGATGGCTTGCGGGGTGTCCGCTCAGCAGGTTCGCTACACCGAGGCGACCGACGCCTGCGGCATCGACTTCACGCACGGCCAGGCCGCATGGCCAGTGCCGCCGCTGTTCCCAGGGCAGAACGAGCGCTTTGGCGTTGGCCCAGCCGTGGGAGACTTCGACAACGACGGCTTCGATGACGTGTACATTCCGAATTCGGCCGGCTTTGCCAACCATCTCTACCGCAACAACGGCGATGGCACCTTCACCGAGATGGCTGCGGCGGCGGGCGTGGATCACGTCGCCGGTTTCAGCAAGCAGGCACTCTGGCTCGATCTTGACAACGACGGCTTCGACGACTTGGTCGTGTTCAACGATTCGTCGAGGTTCGACGATTCGTTTCCTACCAGCCGCGTGTATCGCAACAACGGGGATTCGACCTTTACCGACGTCACCGATCTGAGCAGCCTGGTGCACTACGACGCCACGCACGGCGGCGCAGCCGCAGCCGACATCGACAACGACGGTGATCTGGACATCTTCATCGGCGGATGGTTCGAGCAGACCATCCATCTATTCCGAAATGAAGGCAGCTTCCGCTTCGTGGACATCACCGCCGACGCCGGTGGCTTTCCCAATGATGACCGCTTCCATTGGCAGCCGGTGTTCCTCGACCTCGACGACGACGGAGATCAGGATCTGTTTGCCGCCGTTGATTTCGACGAGGACTACGCCCTGCGCAACGACGGCGCGGGCGGGTTTACCAACGTCAGCCAGGAGTGGAAGCTGACGCACGTGGCAAACGACATGGGCGTGGCCGTGGGCGATGTGAATCGCGACGGCCGTCTGGACATCTACACCACCAACATGTCCTTCAGCCCCTTCAACACGAACGACGAGCCGGGCCCCAACGCGCTCTACACCGCGACGAACACGGGCGAGTTCGTCAACACCGCCAAGATCTCGGGTGCCGACAACACGTTCTTCGGCTGGGGCACGTGGCTGTGGGATGCGGATCTAGACGGCGACCTCGACCTCATGGGCGTCAACGGCTGGGTGCAGCCCGAGTGGCACACGCGGGCTCAGTTCTTCCTTGGGCGAGGCGATGGCACGTTCATCGACGCCGGACTCGGCAGTGGGCTCGACCACCGGGGCAACAGCCGTGGTCTGGCGCCCATCGATCTGGAGAACGACGGCGATATCGACATCATCGTGACCGACGTCTTTGGCCGAGCCGTGGTGCTTCGAAACGAGACCGAGCGAGCCGGCAACGCCTGGCTGCGCGTGAAGCTCCGCGGCACGGTTAGCAATCGCCGCGGTGTGGGCGCCAAGGTGTTTGTGACGGCCGGTGATCGCACGTGGCGGCACGACATCTTCGTCGGTGGTAGTTTCTACAGCGCACCGCCGCTCGAGGCCCACTTCGGTCTTGGCGCCGTTGATACGATCGACGAGATCCGCGTGGTCTTCCCAAGCGGCCGAGAGGTTCTGCAGACCGACATCGGTGCCAATCAGATCGTGACCATCACCGAGCCGATGTAGGCCGTGGTTGAAAATCCCAGGTTGTGGGTCTTGCTTGTCGCCGTGGCGTGGTATGTCGTGTGGGGCCTGCTTGCGTTCGTGCACTACGGCATCGATAAACGCGCGTCCACGAAGGGCGGCCGGCGAACGAGGGAAGCCTCGCTCCGCAAGCTCGAACTCGCCGGTGGAGCGTTCGGCGCCGCCCTCGCCCAGCCAGCGTTTCGACACAAGACCAGCAAGCCCGGCTTTCGCGCACTGACGCTGCTCATCGCCGCCATCCACGGCGCGATCCTCTGCGGCATCGGCTGGTGGGCGTTGGCAGGCTGAGCGTTACGGCGTCGGTGCTTCGGGCCAATAGCGATAGCCATCGAGCTCGGGCCGTCGGGCAAACTCAAGACCAACCTTGGCTTGGCCGAGCAGCGTGCCCGTCGCCACCGCCAGGTTCACCTGCGCAAGTTGATAGTCCACGATTGCCGAGAGCTCGCTGAGCTGCGCGTCGGCCAGCCGAGCGCTGGCGTCGAGCACGTCGGTCGATGTCGACCGACCAACGTTGAACTGTCTCTCTTCCGCGCGCAGCGTTCGTGTCGCAAGGCGCAGGCGCTCGCGGGCGGCGATCACACGCTGCCAGCTCGTGCCCATATCGTCGACCGAGTCAAGGACTTCCTGCCTGATGGTCTGTTCGCGGAGCTGCTTGGTGGCGATGCGTTGCAACCGACTCAAGACGAGCCGGCGGAGCTGCGAGAGCGCCGCCTCGTTGCCGATGGGGATGCCGGCGGTGAGTGCCAGCCGCCAATCCTCGAAGTTGTTCTCCACCAAGATCTCGGTCGCGCCGCCATGGTTGCCGCCCAAGCCGTTGATTCGATAGAGCGCATCAAGATCGAGCGTCGGCAGTGCTTGGTTTTCGGCCAAGTCGATGCGGACGAGGTCTTGGGCGAGTTGCAGTTCCACCTCGAGCAGCTCCATCCGAGAAGCCAGCGCACGGGCCATCAGCACGTCAGAGTCTGCCTCGTAGAGTGCTGGGTCGGGTACGCTGGCTAGCTCGATGGCGGCGTCGCTCTCGACTGGCAACTCGGGAAGATTGAGCAGCCGCTTCAGTTCGCGCTCTCGCAATGACTGCGTGTTCTGCGCCACGATGATCGCCTCGACTCGATCGGCTACGGCGCTCTGGGCACGAAGCACCTCAACCTCGGGCACGCGTTGTGCATCGAACTGGCGCCGAGCTCGCTCGAGCTGCGCAATGGCAAGGTCTCGCTGCTGCACACGCACGGCGACCTCTAGACGGGCCGAGTACAGCCGCCAGTATGCGCGGTCGACCGCGGCAAGCTGGGCGATGACGTCGAGCTTCGTCCGTGCGGCCGCCAGGGTGCGATCAAACGACGCGATGCGCAGCGCCGCCGTCGTTGCGCGCCGGCCGGCGCCACGAAGCAAGGGCTGGCTCAGGCTGAACTCCAAGTCTTGCGTGAACGCAGGGTCGACCGTGGCGAAGGGGTTGTTCGTCTGGTTTCGACTGAACGGCGTCGAGATCGTGAAGTCTCCGCCCACGCGCGTGGGGATCGTCAGCGATGGATTGAGCGACTGGAACTCCTGCTGCGCGTCCTGCAATTCACTAAACGTTGGTCTGTCGGTCTGCTGGGCCACGCCGCTGACACGGAATGTCGCCTCGAACGCAGCCTCTTCTTCAGACACGCGCTCTTGGGCAATGCTCGGCGAAATGAGCGACACGCGGATGTCCAGATTGTTCTCGATGGCCGCCGCTCGTGCCTGCTCGATCGTGAGCGGCACGCTCGGCGCGGTCGGATCGACGATGACGGCCTTGGGCAATACCGGCAGGTGATCGGGCTGGCCGGGCTTGCCGTCGGCGGTCGAGAGCTCCAGCGGCCGGATGTGCTTGAGCCGGCCCTCATCGCCCAGCAGCGACTCGTCGAAGGGGGCCCGATCGAGCGGGCCTGCGCAACCCGCCAGCAGCAACAGCGACATCGCTCCGATACCACACGCACGTGCTTGCATCAACCGCTCCACGAATCTGTTAGTCATGCCGAAGGGCCACGATCGGATCGAGCCGTGCCGCCTTGATCGCCGGAAACACGCCGAAGACCACGCCCGTCATCGCGCAGAAGCCCACCGCCAGCCCCACGGCCCAGATCGGCATGCTGGCGTTCTCGAGTGGCGCATTGGGAATCTGCTGGAGTCCGAAGATGATGCCTTGGCCGATGGCGATACCAACCGCCCCGCCCAACAGGCACAGCACCACTGCCTCGGTCAGGAACTGAATCAAGATGACCAGCGGCCGAGCGCCCACGGCCTTGCGCAGGCCGATTTCGCGCGTGCGCTCGGAGACTGATACCAACATGATGTTCATGATCCCGATGCCGCCCACCAGCAGGCTGATGCCCACGATGCCCGTGGCACCCGCGACCAGCCCGGCCGACAGCGACTCGAACTGCTCGACGTATTCCTGAGGAATCTCGACATCGAACGTCGCGTCCTCATCGGGGTCGAGCTTGCGAACGGTCCGAAGCACGAAGTCGATCTCGGCTCTGGTCTCCTCGGCCGCCTCTGGGCTCTCCATGGTTGCCGTGGCGTAGTTGATCCAGCCGTTTGGGTTGAGGATCACCGCGGTGGAGAACGGTACGAAGAACTCGGCCCGGCTATCGCCCCCGCCGAACATTCCGCTCAGGTCCAGCGTCTCGACGACGCCGACGATCAGGAACCGACGCCCTCCGACGAGCAAGAACTCACCGAGTGGCGACGTCGGCAGATTCAATTCTTCGATGGCCTGCTCGTTGACGAGGATGACGTAGCGGCGCTGTTCCTCGTCGACCATGTTGAAGGGTCTGCCCAGCGTGACCTGGCGATTCTCGACCTCGTGCCACTGCGGTCGGATGCCCACGATCGGCGCCGAATCGAGCACGATGTTCTCGAAGTCGACGCGAGCCGAGGCACGCCACTGCGGGCTGATGGCCGTGACGGAGGGCGCGTGCTCGATGATCGCGTCGACCTCTTCGGGCTGCAACTGCACCTCGCGCCAAGAGATGCGTCCACGCCAGCTTTGGGGTAGGCTGCCGTCGATGAACACCTTGTTCGTGCCGAAGGTCTCGAACTCGTCGAGCACGAACCCGCGCAGGCCGTCGATGGCCGCAACGGTGGCTACCACGGCTGCGACGCCGATGACGATGCCGAGCGTGGTCAGCATCGAGCGCACCTTGTTGGCCAGGATCTGGCCCAGCGCCAGCACCACCGTCTGCATGATGAGGCGGACGATGATCATGCCGGCATGCCCTCGGTCTGGGCCTTGGATTCGGGCTCGTTTTCGGTCTTGGCCACGTCCTTGTTCTGGGCCCGGCGAGCGGCCGTGCTGGCGATCGTTTGCAGGAAGGCCAGGTGCAGCGGGTCTTCGCCCGTGGGCATGTCGCTGAAGACCCTGCCGTCACGCAGACGCACGATACGGTCGGCGTACCCGGCGACCTCTTCCTCGTGCGTCACGATGACGATGGTCTGCCCCTCGTTGTGCAACTCGGTGAAGAGCCTGATGATCTCGGTCGTGGTGTTCGAGTCGAGGTTGCCCGTCGGTTCGTCGGCCAGCAAGATGGCCGGGTCGTTCACCATCGATCGCGCGACGGCGACACGCTGGCGTTGCCCGCCCGAGAGCTGATTGGGTCGATGCCGCATGCGATCGCCAAGCCCCACGCGCCGGAGCGCCGACTTGGCCCGCCCGCGAGCCCCGAACGTGTGCTTCTTGCTGTAGATCATCGGGAGCATGACGTTCTGGATGGCCGACGATCGCGGCAGCAACTCAAAGGTCTGGAAGATGAAGCCGATGCGCTCGTTGCGGACCTTGGCCAGCCGCGTGGCGCTCATCTTTCGGGTCGGTATGCCTGCAAGCTCGTACTCGCCGGCGGTGGGGCGGTCCAGGCAACCAAGCACGTTCATCAGCGTGCTCTTGCCCGAGCCCGAAGCGCCCATGATGGCCACGAACTCGCCGGCGGCTATCTCGAGGTCCACCCCATCGAGGGCGCGCACCTTCTCGACGCCCATCTTGTAGACCTTCTCGAGCCCCTGCACGCGGATGGCCGGGGCGTCGGGCTGATCCTTCGTCCGACGCAACCCAAGCATCAGCCCGCTCCCGTCGTGTCGCTCGACGAATCGCTGTCGGTTCCGCTCGACGTGGACTCATCGGTGACGGCCCGGCCATCCTCGAGGTCGCGCAGCACACGGAACGGACCCGTAATCACCGGGGCGCCCTCTTCCAGGCCCTCGAGGATCACCGTGTCGGTCAGGTCGCTCACGCCCGTGCGTACGGGCCGTGCGACGGCCTTCCCGTCTTCCATCACGTATACAACCGTTGCGAACGTTCGCAGTCTGTCAATGAGCGGCGAACTTCGGATCGATTCGGGCAGGCTCTCCACGCGACGATCAAGCACCGCCTGGCTCGGCACCACGACGGCATCGCGAACCGTCTGCACGTGAATATCCGCATTTGCCGTCAGTCCGGTCCGCAGCAGATCGTCATCGCTCTGGGTCACCAAGATCTCGGCCTGGACGTAGCTGGTGCCGTCACTGAAGAGCCGCCGCTGCAGTCCCACACGCTCGACCACGCCGTCGAACACGCGGTCGCCGTAGGACAGCAGCCGAACGTCGGCGCTCTGGCCCTCGCGAACGAGTCCCACGCTGGTCTCGTCGATGCGGGCCTGCATCAGCACCGTGCCCAGGTCGGCGATCTCCATGATGAGCGAGCCCTGGTTGTTGAAGGTGCCCAGCACCGTCTCGCCCACCTCGACGGGCAGGTTCACGATGCGACCTGTGATCGGGCTGGTAATAACCGCGTTCTCCAGGTCTCGCTTGGCGGCCCGCAGGTCGGCACGGGCCGCCTCGATGCCGGCCTCGATCACCGCCACGCTGCTCTGGGCCTGCAGCGACCGAGCCCGGGCGTTATCGAACTCGGTCTTGGCCACGTCGCCGCTATCGAGCAACTCCTGAACGCGACCGAGTTCGAGCTTGGCCAACTCCAGTTCCGCCTTGGCTCCCGTGAGTTGGCTCTCCTGGCTGCGCAGCCGGCTCTCGGACGCATCGAGCCGCGCCTGCAGGTCCTCGGCGTCGAGCCGACAGACCACATCACCCTCGCGGACCGAATCCCCCTCGCCGAACGGCAACGCGACAATCCTGGCGCTCACCTCGGCGGAGATCTGCACCATCTGCTTGGGCTCGATGGCGCCAGGTGCGTTGATGGTGCGGCGCAGGTCCGATACGCGGGCGGAGTTCACGATCACACGCGTGGCCGACTCAGCCGGCGTGAAGCGGTCGCGGAGTCCCTCGGGGCCGCCAATCTGCATGAGCCCGATCGCGCCGCCGACGCCCAGCATGATGAGGATCGCGACCAGAACCACGAGCGTCTTGAGCATGCGTTACTCCGCGAGCAGGAAAGATATCGGGCCTTCAAAGTTGCCCATAACGGGCAATTGTGGCGGTCGGAGCCCCACAAAGGAAGCGACCCGAGGTCCAATTACTGGGCGATCGGGATAGACTCTTTCGAATAGATTTGTTTGTACCAAAAAAGGGGGACTCAATGATCCATCGTATCGCAACCATCGTGGCGCTGGCGGGCATCGCCGGCGGGGCGCACGCCCAATTCACCGCCTACGCCGACCGGGCGGATTGGGAAGCCGATGTCGTCGTCGGCGGCGACTTCCTGACCGAGACCTTCGACGGCAGCTTCGATCCGCTGCAGCCGTCCACCGGCCCGATTGCCTTCGACTGGGGCACCGTCGAGGTCGAAGGGGTCGACAGCACCACCGGCTCTCCGGAGATCGCCGGTGGCGTCTTCGCCGGCTCGATCTTCCCGGCGACCGGCCACGTCGAGTACGTCTTCACCTTTGATGATCCCATCCAGGCTTTTGGCTGGGACACCTTCGGTGCCGCTTCGGGCATCGCCATCGCCATCGAGACCAGCGAGGGGGTCGCCGATATCCTCGACTTCATTCCTGGCGGCTTTGACGATACCTTCCTGGGATTCACCAGCGACACGGCCATCAACGAGGTCCGCATCATCGCCTCGCCGCTCTACGGCGGTACCGCCGTGGGTGAGATCTTCGACGCCGACGACCTGGTCTTTGCCGGTGGCGTGCCCTGTCGCGCGGACTTTGACGGCGACGGCCAACTGACCATCTTCGACTTCCTGGCCTTCCAGAACTCCTTCGACGCGGGTGATCTCGTGGCCGACTTCGACGGCGACGGCAGTCTCACCATCTTCGACTTCCTGGCGTTCCAGAATGAGTTTGACGCCGGCTGCGAGTAAGCAAAGCCTGCCTGCTGATTCATAAATTGCACGCCCCTCGACCTCTCGTCGGGGGGCGTGTCGTGTTGTGCGCCGCGGGTTAAGCGCCGTGGGCTAGGCATTCCCCATCGCGTCTGCCCCTCGGTGCTCGGTCGATTATGATCCCAAGGCGAACCGGATGGCCCCTCCGCCGGGGCCCACTGCGAAGGAGAAACTTATGGCCTACAGCCTGCCCGACCTGCCCTATGCCCACAACGCCCTCGAACCCCACATCGATGCTCGGACCATGGAGATCCACCATGGCAAGCACCATCAGGCCTACGTAGACAAGGTCAATGCTGCGCTCGAAGGCCACGCGATGGCCGACAAGCCCATCGAAGAGGTCTTGAAGAACATCAATGACGTGCCCCAGGATAAACGACAGGCGGTGATCAACAACGGCGGCGGTCACGCCAACCACAGCCTCTTCTGGCAGATCATGAGCCCGAATGGTGGAGGCGATCCGCAGGGTGATCTGGCCAAGGCCATCGACAGCGAGCTCGGTGGGCTTGACAAGTTCAAGGAAGATTTTGCCGCCGCGGCCGCGGGCCGATTCGGCTCGGGCTGGGCCTGGCTTGTCGTCGATGGCGGCGGCAAGCTCCACGTCACGAGCACGGCCAATCAGGACAGCCCGCTCATGGACGGCCACACGCCCATCCTGGGCTGCGACGTCTGGGAGCACGCCTACTACCTGAACTATCAAAACCGGCGCCCGGACTACGTCTCGGCGTTCTGGAACGTCGTAGATTGGGCCAAGGTCGCCGAGTTCTACGGCGTTGCCCGGGGCTGATCTACCTGGCCGGCACGATCCAACTCTGCCTGATAGCCCAGCGCCAGCAGCCAGAAGATCAATGCAAGCACCGCGATCGGCGACAGGATCACCCCTGTCACGATCGCGTTCTTCTTCCAGCCACGGCGTCGAGGAGCTTGGGACACCGAGAATTATGTCCCAGGGGCGATTCGTCAGGGATACCAGCTAGGGAAATCTGAATAAATTGAATGGACAAGACGGGCGTTCTCTGGTATCTTGTGACCCAGTGCTCTCGTAGGCCGTCGCAAGGAACGCGATGAATCGGCCGACGAACGAGCGTCGTGGGGTTCCGTTAACTTGCCGCGTATTTTCCCGTTCGTCCCTCGTGTATCACGAACGAGGAAACTTTCGCGTTGGGAGGGTCGTATAGGTGCTGTGAACTTCCCAGGGACGATGGGCCAGATCAACGAAATGGAAAGGCCATCGCCCGAACCAAGACCCGCATCCCGGGATCGATATCGCCGAATTACGCTATTCGGGAAATCCCTGGTTATCCAGATCTTGGTGGCGTGGAGGATCACAACCGGTTTCGATGGATGGCAACCTGCTTGGGTTGTTGACGTCGTTGTTTCGATCCGGCATGGCAAATGGAGGCGAGAGCTTCCGAACAAATCCATGCCAATGCGTGTTTTGATATCCTGCGTGTCGTCTTGATATGGGCACGCTTGGTTGGCCACTTGGTATGTGGCATGGTACGCCCCCTCCTCCCTGAAAGGGAAATGATAGGGGTCGCCACATGCGTCCGGGCATGCACGCCCGGCCAGGTGTGAAGGGAAGTGAACGTATGAGGCAGAACCGAGGCCAAGGTCCCAGCCCGCTCGAACAGGCGCGTCGCCGGCAGCACGCCGGTGTCTCGGGCCAGGGCTTTGTCGCGCGCGGTGCACGCCGCCGCTTGAGCCCCGAAGATGAGCGGTTGCTCGACCAGATCATGTCCCAAGAGATGGACTACATCGATAGCCCGGCCTTCTACGAAGACTTGGCCGAGGACAAGATCTACGACGAAGCGCCCGATATCCAGAAGCCCGACACGGCGTGGTATCACCCCGTGATGGACGATCTGTCGGCTACGCGGACTCGCACGGTAAAGAGCAGCCAACAGGTCATCCTGACGGCGGCCGAGGAGAAGGTCCTCTTCCACCAGTTCAACTATGCCCGCCATCGGGTGTGGATGCTCCAAGAAGAGGTCTGGAAGAACCCCAACCGCAAGCCCACGCCAGAACAGGCCGAGAAGATCCTGTGGTGGTACCGGCGCGCGGATCTCATTCGCGAGCAGATCGCCGAGACCAACCTCGCGTTGGTGCTGGCGATGGCCAAACGCACCCGCATGAGCGAGGTCGACTTTGCCGACCTGGTCAGCGAGGGCAACATGGCCCTGCTTCGTGCGGTCGACAAGTTCGACGCCGGTCGCGGGTACAAGTTCTCGACGTACGCCTGCCGGGCGATCCTCAAGGCCTTCAGCCGCCAGGGCATGAAGCTCAGCAAGTATCGCCAGCGATTCCCAACCGACTTCGACCCCAAGCTCGAGAAGTCCAACTTCCTCGAGACCAAGCGGGCCGACTTCGAGCGGGATGCGGCCGACGAGGTCAAGCGCATCGTCGAGGACAACCGCGCCGCGCTGACCGATGTCGAGCGAACGGTCATCGAGCACCGCTTCGGTCTGGAGAGCGGCGAAGAGAAGCCGATGACCCTTGAGCAGGTCGGGCAGATCATCGGCGTCACGAAGGAGCGGGTCCGCCAGATTCAGAACAAGGCGATGGAAAAGCTGCGTTTAGAGCTGGAGGCCAACTTCCTGGGCCTGCGCCCCGAGGACGAGGAGCAGGATGCCGAGGCCGGCGAGGTCGCCTCGACCGCGTGAGTCTTTCTCGAACCCTGACTCGGGCCCCAGAAGGGGCCCGTTTTCATGCGCGGCTTGGTCGATGCAATGCGGGCGACCGAGGCGGTCTTTGGAACAGCCACGATTGGCGAGCGAACAGGATCTCTGGCTCCCCACGCCTATTCTCGGACCATCGACAGGAGCGGGGTTGGGGCTCTTGAGGCCAAGATTTTGCCGCGCTCGTCGTAACGGTCGGGGGGTATGGAGGCGCTACATTTAGGGCTCGCCGCCTCGTGCTCCGTCGCAACCCTGTCGGGCGCGGGGTCGGTAAGTCCAGTGGGGGCAGCGGGCGTGAGAGACGAGCCCGCGCGTGAAATCGGGATCCGGCGATGCGGAGCCCGGGACAATCCTCTGACCACACGTCGCGACTGGCGGCGGGAGCTAGCACGAGCATGAGCAGCGCACACACAGCGGAACGGACGCACGACGAAGCCGAGAGCCAGAGCACCGCCCCGATCTCGGACGTTCTGGGTGACAAGCGGAATCCTCACGCGACGCGCCTCGGCGAGTTTCTCAAGACCTGTATCAAGTTCGGTGCTTCGGACCTGATCATCAAGACCGACCAGCCGCCGAAGCTGCGGATGCGAGGCGAGCTCAAGCCGCTGGACACCGCTCCCGTCACGGCCGAGGACTGGCAGGCCATCATCAAGGAAACGCTGGACGAGGACCAGCTCAAGGATCTAGCCCACTATGGCTCGGTCGACTTCGCGTACGACTACGACGACAGTTCTCGCTTCCGCATGAATCTGTTCAAGGCTCGCGGCCATATCTCGCTTGCCGCTCGCCTGATCACGAGCAACATCCTGCCGTTCGAGAAGCTGCACCTGCCCGAGGTTATGGGTCGGATCGCGTTGCAGCCCCAGGGCATCGTGCTGCTGAGCGGTGTAACCGGCTCGGGCAAGTCGACGACGATTGCCTCGATGATCGATTATGTGAACCAGCGCAAGCCGATCCACATCGTGACGATCGAAGACCCGATCGAGTACATCTTCCACGATAAGAAGGCCACGATCAACCAGCGCGAGATCGGCATCGATGTGCTGGACTTCAAGATCGCGCTCAAGGCTCTCGTGCGTGAGAATCCCGACACCGTGCTCATCGGTGAGATGCGCGACAAGGACACCTTCGAGGCGGCCCTGAACGCCGCCGAGACGGGCCACTTGGTGTACGGAACCATTCACGCTTCGAGCACGACGCAGACGTTCAGTCGTATCTACGGGCTGTTCGAGACCGACGAGATCGAGGGTATCCGACGCATGCTGGCCTACCAGATGCGTGCTTTTGTGTACCAGAAGCTGCTACCGACGCTGCACGATCACATTCCGCGTATCCCGGCGATCGAGATCCTGATCAACGATACCGTGGTGCAGAAGCACATTCTCGAGGAACGCGAGGGCGAACTTCGCGAGTATCTCAACTCGATCGAGGCCCAGCAGCAGGGCATGGTGGACTTCAACGCCTGGTTGGTGAAGTTGATCGAGGAAGAGTACATCCATCAGCGGATCGCGATGGAGAACAGCCCCAACAAGGACGATCTGTCGATGCGACTGAAGAAGTTTGGCGGTGCGTCACAGAAGCGCTAGCCTCGACCTCGTTGCTCGGCTCGGCCGAGCCAATCTACCGGCTTCCGCGTGGGGCCGGACTGCCGACCTCGCATCACTCATACTCGCCGCCGATTGGCCCTTGACAGACCAAAGGAACGCCACTCGTGGATTCGACCCAGCTCTTGCTCCCCTTCGTGCCCGCGGCCGTACTAGCCGATGCGACGGCGTTCATGCTCGCATCATGGTGGAAGGCGCTCATCTTCGTGGCAACCTTCGCAGCCTGGGCGTGGTTCATCTCGACGGTGGCCGACAAGCACGCCGCTCGGTTCTACCTGCCTCGTGAGAAGTGGAACACGGTGTACATGGCAACCGGTCTGCTGGCTCTGGCGGTCGTGGTGCTGAACCCGCTGACCGGCCTGGTCGCGTTCCTTGTGGCATGGCCGGTTGTGGCCTTGCTGCTGGCGGTGCCGCCGCTCATGTACGTGCAGATGGCCAACAAGGACGCTCGTGTTCCCGAAGAGCACCACCTGACGCTCAACATTAAGAGCTGGATGGAGGCTCGCAAGGAGGCTCGGGAGGCCAAGAAGGCTGACGGACTGCAACTTAGCATCGTCAAGCCCGACGGCACCACCATGGAGCAACCCGAGGAGGGCACGAGCGAGATGGTCGTGCGTGCGGCTGCCGAGAAGCTCTACATCGATGGTGTGGCGGCTCGGGCGCACAAGATCGAGCTCTTGCCCGCCGGCGAGAAGGGGTATGTCATCACCCACACGACCGACGGTCTCCGATCGGTCGTTGGTGAACCCTTGCCGCCGCAGGACGCGATGCGTGTCATCGCCTTCTGGCAGACGGCCTCGGGGCTTGAGGCCGGCCAGCGCCGACGCCAGGTCGGCGAGCCCGACGTTTCCAAGAGCGGAGAACGGCACCATCTTCGTGTGATCAGCAGCGGTGGTCAGCAGGGGCTCAAGCTGTCGCTGATCGTCGACCCGGCCAAGGCGGTTCGCCGCAAGCCTGAAGCGCTCGGCTTGCTGCCGCAACAGTACGAACTTCTCCAACGGATGGTCGAGGACGGCACGGGCATCGTGCTTCTGGCGGCTCCCAAGGGCATGGGTCGAACGAGCATGCTGTACACCGTGCTGAAGATGCACGATGCGTACACGTCCAACATCCAGACCATTGAACTCGAGCAGCAGGACACGCTCGAA
>JGI12109J20283_11215499_pt1 | contig 18093 bp, 20 predicted proteins | sample ElkSlonscriptome_12_FD_20283 | JGI IMG/M metagenome (IMG submission 20283)
GTTCATCAGAATGCCGTCGCAGCCAAGTTCCATGCCCACCGCTGCGTCAGACGCGGTGCCAACACCTGCATCGACCAGCACGGGCACGCTCGCCCCTTCGACGATCAGGCGGATCGTCACCTGGTTCTGAATGCCGAGCCCTGAGCCGATCGGTGCGCCCAGCGGCATGATGGCCACTGCACCGGCCTCTTCCAATTGCTTCGCGGCAATCGGATCATCGACACAATACACCATAGGGTGAAAGCCCTCTTTCGCCAGCGTCTCGCAGGCGGTGAGGGTTTCGCGCATATCGGGGTAAAGCGTGCGCGCTTCGCCCAGCACTTCGAGTTTCACAAGGTCCCAGCCGCCCGCCTCGCGCGCTAGCCTTAGCGTGCGCACCGCCTCTTCGCCGGTAAAGCATCCGGCGGTGTTGGGCAGGTAGGTGACCTTTTTGGGGTCGATAAAATCAGTAAGCATGGGCGCTTTGGGATCGGTGACGTTCACGCGCCGCACTGCCACAGTGACGATTTCGGCTCCGCTTGCCTCGACAGCGGCGGCGTTCTGCTCGAAATCCGCATATTTGCCCGTTCCGACGATCAGACGGCTGGTGAAGGTGTGCCCGGCAACGCTCCACGTGTCCGCTGCGTCTGCACCATGATCGCCGCCGCCCACGAAATGGACGATTTCCAGCACATCGCCATCACTCAGCGGCGCTTCGCCCAGCGTTGAGCGGGGCGCGATCTCGCCATTGCGCTCCACCGCGACCTTTTCAGGCGCCAGGTCCAGTTCGCGCACCAGATCGGCGATCGTGGCGGCACTTGTCCGGCGGGTTTCGCCATTCAACGTGATCGTCTTGCTCATGCTGCCCGAAATAGCGGTCCACGCGCGTGAAACAAGTTCAGTGTGCAAGGCGGATATTCATCAGATGGCCGATAGAGACGATGGTAACGCCCACAATCGTCAGCGCGGCTTCCTGGGCACCGTGGCCGACAAACAAGGCCCCCGCCATGATTGCAAGCCCGATCGAGGCAACAATGAAAGGCCCCTTGCGCCGGTGGATCCACACGCCCCACCCAATCGCAATCGCAGCCACCGCCACGGCGATAACAAGGCCAAATTCGTGAATTTCGTGGGCCAGGAGAAAATGCCCGCCAATGCCAAGGCTCGAAATAATAAGAACCGTCGCCACACAATGCACCGCACACAGGCCCGCGAGCCCGATGCCAAGCTGGTCAAACCGGCGCCGCAATCGGGGCGCACCCTTTGCGAAACCGATCCGTGTGGATTCGCCTTCTGCGGACTGGGGTGTCGAATCGGCGGGAGAGGCTGGGGTCTGATCGGTCATATGAGGGCCTTATGATACATAGTAACATTGAGCAAGGTTGTGCCCCCGCAGCCAGCGATCCACGCAATGCTTGCGGCCTGTGCATTTGCGCTTGCACGCAATCGGTCTTGCTCTTGCGCGGTTTCGCCCACATTTATAGCCATCATGGCGACAAGTGCTCCGCTCTCTTCTGCACCGCATAAACGCGCCGCGCTCGGTCTTCCAGCGCGCGTGCGGCCGCTGGCGATTGCCCGCTGGCTTGAAGTGACGGCTGCATTCGTTGTCCTCATCGTGCTAGTCGGCGGGATCACCCGGCTTACCGAAAGCGGGCTTTCAATCACCGAGTGGGACGTCGCCACCGGCATCCTGCCTCCGCTGAGCGAAGCGGCTTGGCAGGCTGAATTCGCGAAATACCGCGCCACGCCCGAATACAGGCTGGAGGCCAGCCTTGGCGGCATGACGCTGGCCGATTTTCAGTTCATCTATTTCTGGGAGTGGTTCCACCGCCTGCTCGCCCGCATGGTGGGGCTGGTATACGCGGCTCCACTCGTTTGGTTCTGGGTGCGCGGCGCTATTCCGGCAGGGTTCAAGCCGCGGCTGATCGGGCTGTTGGCACTGGGCGGGTTGCAGGGTCTGTTTGGCTGGCTGATGGTGCAATCGGGGCTGGTCGGCGATATGACCGATGTGAGCCACTTTCGCCTTTCGCTTCATCTGTTGACCGCTCTGACCCTGCTTGCAGCGCTCACATGGACGGCGCGCGACATGCGGCGCCTCGCCCGCGAACCCGCTGCCGCGCCCGCTTCGTTTACAGGCGGAAGTCTGCTTGTGATCCTCATCGTGTTCATCCAGCTGTTGCTGGGCGCGTGGGTTGCCGGGCTCAATGCCGGTCACGCCGCAAGTGACTGGCCGCTGATGAACGGGCGCCTCGTGCCGGAAATCAATTGGTCGAACGGTGTTTTATGGACGCTGACGCATGATCCCTTCGTGCTGCATTGGCTGCATCGCTGGTGGGCCTTTATTGCAGCAGGCGCGCTGATCTGGCTGGCCCGCCAGGTGAAACCGCATGACAGACGTGCATCCATTGCGCTCAACGCTGCAGTGGGCACGATGGTGCTGCTTGGCATTGCGACGGTGATTAGCGGGGTTTCCCTGTGGCTTGCTGCTGCGCACCAGCTTGTCGGGGCGCTGACAGTCGCCGCGACCGCATGGGCCGCGCACAGCCATGGAGCGCACGCAGCGCGTCCCGCTCGGGCACAGTTGGCGACCGCGTGACTGCTGCGCGCGCCGCTGTAATCTACACCCCCCTGCCCGACGCAGAATGCGCGCGCGACATTGCAGGAACGCTTCTGGATGAGGGCCTGATTGCCTGTGCCAATATCCTTGGCCCTGTCGAAGCAGTCTTCCTTTGGAACGGCAAGCGCGAGAGTGCCAGCGAAGTTGGCGTGCTGTTCAAGACAAGCGAGTGCGCTGTGGATCAAGCAGTTGATCGCCTCGGCAAACTGCACCCTTACGAAACGCCCGCCATCGTTGCGAACGTGTGTTCGCACGCTCACGCCGACACTCTTGACTGGTTAGCGAGCCTAACACATTAGTATTTATACTGGATCCGGGTGCCGGATTTTCTTCGGGGCGCAGCCAATCGGTATGACACAGACAGTCCACACGCAGCTTGCGCGGCGAAACCTGCTTGTTTCCGCCATCGGCGCTGCGATTGGTGGCCCGGCGCTTATCGCGGCCCGCGCGCCCGGCGCACAATCACCGGTTGAATGTCCGAAGATGGACATGGATCTCACCCGTAAGCTGACGCGCGGCCTGCGCGACGGGGAGGCGATCCGCGTAACTCGGCAATGGCGGATCAGCTTCGCCCCGCAAGGGCGCGGGATCGCGATAAGCGGCTCGCAGACGATGATTGAAGTCGATGCGCCCAAAGTGCTCGCACCGATCGCTGAAATCGAGGAATCCCGCTCCACCTCATATATGTTCCCGATCATGCTCACCGCAGACGGAACAATCGCAGCTGTTGGCGATCAGAGTGCAGTCAGCCGCACGACATCCTTCGATGAAGCGGTAGCGCGGGCGCAGGACTTGTTTCGGAAAAACGGGCTATCGCCCGAGGAAACGGCGATGCACACAGCCTACCTTGTGCGGATACAGCAGGCCGGCACCTCAATGCTCGATGTCATGCCCGGCGATTTGTTCTACCCCTCGAGCCGAAACTTTCGCGAAGAGCGCACAATTGATCTTCCCGATGGCAGCAAGGGTGCGTTCGAAATCAGCTGGGAGGCAAGCGTACAGCCCGGCACAAATTTGTTGTCCAGGGCGCGGCGCGAAATCATCACGAAAATCGGCGCCGATACCCGCCGGTCAGCGGAGCAATGGACACTTGCCCCTGTTTGAGATGAGCCGGAAAGGACCATGCGATCAGCCGATTTGGATCGACGAATCAGGGTGCGGTATTATTATACCTCTCTGCTAACCCCCGCTTTTGCTTGACTTGACGGCGCATTGCCCACAAATGCGCGCCACTTCGCGAGACTGGCCGGATGGCTGGTGCGCGATTCGCACGATCACCCAAAGTTGGTTTGAAACATCAGGCCAGGCAGATCGCGCGATATCCGAGAAATCCTAGTTCAAGGACTGCTAATCATGAAGGCGCTCAGCACGCAGACCCGGTCGATCAAACCGGCCGAGGTCGAAAAAGACTGGCACATCATCGATGCAGACGGCCTCGTTGTCGGTCGTCTTGCCTCGATCATCGCCAACATCCTGCGCGGCAAAACCAAGCCGACCTACACCCCGCATGTCGATTGCGGCGATCACGTGATCGTTATCAATGTCGACAAGGTGAAATTCACCGGCAACAAGACCACCAAGAAGGTCTATTACAAGCACACCGGTCACCCTGGCGGCATCAAGGAAACAACGCCGCAGAAAGTGCTCGAAGGCCGCTTTCCCGAGCGTGTGCTAGAAAAGGCTGTTGAGCGTATGGTTCCGCGTGGACCGCTGGGCCGCGCGCAGATGAAGAACCTTCATCTTTATGCCGGAACCAAGCATCCCCATGACGGCCAGCAGCCCAAAGTGCTCGACGTCGCATCGATGAATCGCAAGAACAAGGTGTCTGCATAATGGCCGACAATAACGAAACCGTCTCCGATCTCTCCGATCTCAAGGACATTGCCGGTGATGCGCCCGCTGCGGACGCTGCCGAAATCGCCGCCAATCCAGCTACTCCGCTGCGCGAGCAAGAGCTCGACGCGCAGGGCCGCGCTTACGCCACGGGCCGCCGCAAGGATGCAACCGCGCGGGTGTGGATCAAGCCGGGCACTGGCAAGGTGACGATCAATGGCCGCGATCAGGAAGTGTATTTTGCCCGTCCGACGCTGCGCCTGATCATCGATCAGCCCTTCTCGATCACCGATCGCCAGGGCCAGTACGATGTTGTTGCTACTGTCAAAGGCGGCGGTCTTTCGGGCCAGGCTGGCGCGGTCAAGCACGGCGTTGCTCAGGCGCTCTCCAAGTACGAGCCCGCTTTGCGCAGCACGGTGAAGGCCGCTGGCTTCCTCACTCGCGACAGCCGCGTGGTCGAGCGCAAGAAGTATGGCCGTGCCAAGGCGCGCCGCAGCTTCCAGTTCTCGAAGCGTTAATCTTTTTACCTCAAACCGAACGGCGCGGCATGATGCAGCGCTGTTCTCAAAAGGCGGCTGGTGCTTCGTGCAGCAGCCGCTTTTTGTTTGCCGCGAGGATGCGGCTTTCGGTGTGAATCGAAGGCGAGAGCAAGCAAAGCGGCGCACCACGAATGCGCTCGCGGGAGGGGAGCGTCAAAGCACAACACAGCCACCCTGCGCGTGAGGGGCGGCGATGGAGCACCCATGAACCGTATTCAAAACCTTCGAAGACAGCATGATCTGATCGAAGAAACCGCAGCCGATATCCTCCCGGCATCGAGAAACATCCCCGACATCGCTGCCGCCGAGGCGATCCTGGCCAGACTGGGGCGGCTTGATGCAATACTGACAGATCATCTGGCTGCCGAGGACGGGTTTTATTACCCCGAGCTCTCACGCTCCGCGGATCCGGAAGTGGCCGCCTTGGCGACCCGTTTCTTCGATGAGATGGGAGGGCTGGTTGATCAGTTTGTCGCATTCAAAATGCATTGGTCACAGGCCGAACGTCTCTATAACCACCCGATCGGTTTCCGGTCCGAGTTCAAAGCGATATTCGCAGCGCTTTCAGTCCGCATCCACCGCGAGAACGAGGAATTGTATCCGCTGGCGCAGCGGGCGGGCAGCGCTGAACACTCGGGAAAGGCAGCGGCTTAGGCGAAAAGCCGGTGCGCCAAGCAAATCAGCGCTGAAGCAGCATCAGCCCCCAGGAAAGCCCGGTTCCAGCCGCAAAAAGCGGCCAAGACCAATAGAGCCGATACTCTGCCACCTGCAAAGGCTCTACTGCAAGCGGCCCGGCGCTTGTGCCTTGCGACCCGATCACGAGCGCTATCGAGCATGTGAGGATCGCACCAAGTCCCATCGCTTTGACCATACCATTCTCCACGCATTCAAACGGATCGCGCACGAACAAAGGAGTAATTGTTTCCCTTTGCCGCGTGCGGCCTCCGACCAATGAAGACCACCGGGTACCAAACCAGCGGGCACGCCTGCTATCTTCGGACGTGGGTGAAAATATCCCTTATAAAGTCCTAAGAGTTGCCCCCCAAGATGGGTTAACCGATGCGCGCGCATGTTTACCTCGCGCACGCACTAGCCGGCCCGATCACTCACTGGTGGCGACTGAAACTGTGCGGGTGTCAACCAAGATCGTGCCGGGTTGCCCTTGGGCCGGGGCGCGCTTGATTGTGAGGAAATTGTACGATCCGGGCGCTGAGTGGCGCAAACGTGTCGAGATTGTCCCGGCTCCGATCACATCAGCGTGATAGGCACCGGCGCGGCGCACTTCGTGGAACGGTCGGTGTACATGGCCTGTCAGAATAGCGTTCATCCCGGCCTCGGCCAGACGGGCAAAGGCCTTATTGCCGCGGAAAGTGGGGCTGGGCTCACCTTCTTGCGGAGCGTGGAGCGGATGGTGCGCTGTTACAATGCGCACACGGCCATCATCGGGCAGATCGTGCAGGGCCGAAAGCGTGCGCTCCAGCGCGCGCGGGCGCACCACGCCATCGGACCATGGCCAACGGTTCTGCGCGCGCACTGTTGTTTTCAGCGGGACAAGCACCAGATCCTGCGTCTCGAAATGCGGCACCGCCACAGCCTCGCGCAGTGCGTTGTAGCGATCGTAAGGCGCGGTGAAGCGTTCCCACAGATTACCATAGGGCATGTCATGGTTGCCCGGCTCCAGCCATATCGGAATGTCGAACCGTGCGAACCAGCGCTCGGCATCGGCAAATTGCCGGTGCGTGGCGCGCTGAGTGATATCGCCGGTGCAAACCAGCGCATCGGGCTGTTCTTCGCGGATAACCCGATCGATCTCGGCAAGAGCCGCGCGGTTCTCGACCCCGAAATGCACATCGCTGATATGGACGAGCCGGGTTGCCATCACTCAACGCCCTTATTGCCTGGCCTCACTCACCGCCTGCGCCGCAGGACGATCCACCCGGCCATAGCATTGAGACCCGAGTAGGCAAGATAAGCCCATGTGATCGCGGGCCAGCCATTTGCCGCCAGCAGCATCGCCGCCAGAAGAACCGCAAATTCGGCAATAAGGGCAAGACGGTGGCTCAATGCAGCAACAAAACCTGGCATTTGATCGCCGGGGCGCGGAGCTGCATCCAGCACCGCGCGGTGCAGCGCGACATTGCCCACGCCCAATCCTGCAACAATCACCAGCACCCAGACCATGAGTTACATTATGGCGTAAACCCTTATCGATTGAATAGGGCTGTTTGTCAGGCACGGGTCTGCACTGATCGGTGGGCCGCTCTTTCCATCGACGCGTATCACTCCGAAATCGACTTTCGCGTGATTGCGGTGCGCTGGGTGCGCTATTTCTTCTCTTACGAGGCCGCTTGGTTCCCCCGTTTTGGCCACGCCCCAAACCCCCGGCCAAAGGCCAGGCGGCCCTCGCGAGGACAGGAGAATATAATAATGAAACCCCTAGCACTCACCCCCCTAGCACTCACCGTCGCCGCTGCTTCGGTAGCCATCACCGGTTTGGCCGCCCCCGCTTTGGCAGATCAAGTCCAGAAAACCGAAGACGTCACTTACGCCGACCTCAATCTGAACACCATGGAGGGTCAGCAAACGCTTGAGCGCCGCGTGGAAATCGCCGCGCGCCGCGTGTGCCAGATGCCCGGCGACAGCTCCGATATTCGCCAGCGCAAGGATGTTCGCAAGTGCCTGGCAAAGGCCCGCGCAAAGGCTGCACAAAAAGTCGCAGCGGTGATTGCAGACGAACGGCGCGGCGGCTGAACCGCGCTTAATTTGACGCGCTGCAAGTTAGCCCCTGCGGTGCGCGACTGAGGCGGCCTGGATGCAATTAGTCCCTGCGATCCAGGCCGTTTCTTTTTTGTTTTTTCGGAGATGGCGTAACACTTTAGCGCAGGCGTGATCCCGCCCAGACAAACGGCGAGAGCAAATGGTCTGCGCGCAAAACCTAACGCCCGGCCATTTTCTTGACGCGCGAGAGATAAGTGCGCCCGATGCGCAGCGCCTCGCCGTTCATCAGTTCTGCTGACCATACCCCGAGGCCGTCGTGGCGGAGCCCGCGAATATTGTCGCGGCGCAGGATGGTGGAGCGGTGGATGCGGATGAACTTTTCCGGATCAAGCCGGGCTTCCAGCCCGGCAATGGTCTGCAACAGCAGATAGGTGCGCGAGCTATCGCCCTCTTCACCGGGGGCGGCGACATGCAGGCGGACATAGTCACGCTCGGCGTCGATGCGATGGACTTCGCTCACGGCTATGCGCAGCAGCTCAGAGCGGTGCGGCACCCACAATTCGCTGAGCCATTCGCTCGCTTCGCTGTGTGAGCTACCATTAGTGTTGCGGCGTTCGAGCGCGCGGCCAATGGCTCTGGAAAGGCGATCGGCGGCAACGGGTTTCAGCACATAATCAATCGCGTCCAGATCGAACGCCTCGACGGCGAAATGATCGTGTGCGGTTACAAAAATCACTGCGGGCGGATTGTCCCGCGCCGCCAGCTTGCGGGCAACGCCCAGCCCGTCCAGTTCAGGCATGGTCATATCGAGCAGCACCAGATCAGGTTCCAGCTTTTCAGCAAGCCGCAAGGCCGCTGCACCATCGCTGGCTGTGCCAATGACACGGATCGTTTCGATTTCCGCGCAGATCACCTGGATACGTTCTACAGCCAGCGGCTCGTCATCAACGATCAGGGTTTTGAGCGCAGACTGCGTATCGGCTTCGGTATCAGTCATCGTTTATCCCCTTCGTTGAGCCCTCGCCCCTCGACCATTGTCATTTCGAGCGTCTCGAACGCACGCTGCGCTGTTCAGGCAAACGAGTGAGAGGAATGCGGATCTCGGTGACATAGCCGCCCTCATGCGGTGCGGAGCTGAGCACCACATCCTGCCCAAATCTCGCTTCAAGCCGGTCACGCACATTGGCAAGCCCGATCCCGAAGCCATGCCTTGTGACTTCGGGAACGCCCGGCCCATCGTCGCTGACCGTGATAACCAGCCGATCAAACTCCTCTCGCGCCGCCAAGGTGATGGTCACCTCGCGCGCTACGGGAGAGACGGCGTATTTCACCGAGTTTTCTACCAGCGGCTGTAGGATCATGCCCGGCACGCGCACATCGGCCAGCTCTTCGGGAAGATCGAAACTGGTGCGCAAGCGCTCGGGAAAACGCACCGCTTCGATGTCCAGATATTCGCGTTGCAGATCAAATTCGTCGGCCAGCAGCACATCGCTGGTGGGGTCATCGGCAAGGCTGTGGCGGTAAAAGCGGCTGATCGACTGGATCATCTCTTCCGCCTGCTTCGGCTTACTGGTCATCACCAGCGCCGATAGCGAATTGAGCGTGTTGAACAGGAAGTGCGGGTTGACCTGGTAGCGCAGCGATCGCAGCTCGGCCTGCTTGGCCGCATTGCGGAACTGCTCTTCACGGCGCTGGGCTGCGCTTGCCTGATAGCCCGCGAGCAGCGCGAAATAGAGCGAGGCCCATGCAAGCAGCAGGAAATATCGCCCAAGAGCAATATCAATCACCGAGCGCCAGCGATTGGACGTGCTATCCGCAGGGGCGATCACGATGCTTTCGGACGCGGCATTTTGTGCAGGCGATGCATCTTCTGCCTGTGCCTCACCTATCGGCCTGTCACCCGCCTGTGGGCTCGCATCTGCGGGCTGGGCCAAAGGAACGTCCAGCAGCAGATTGCCCGCTTTGTCACGCCGAAGATTGAGGCTCGCCGCGACCCGCTCTTCCTCCTTGATCTGCAGTTCTTCAAAGACAAGGTGGTTCACCTGCGCAATCGCAATCGCCACCGGCATGGCCAGCACAATCGCGGCGGAAATCTTGATCCACAGCGCGCGCGTGTCGAACAGACGCAGCAGGAACCATAACAGCACCGTCAACCCGATGCCGCACATGGTGACAAAGCCGCGCCGCGCCGCGATTTCGAACTGCATCTCGAAACCGGCAATATAGCTGCGCACCGTGGCGATCAGGAAATAGGTTGCCCACAAAAGGACCATCGAGAAAAAGACGGTGCTGAACGGCACAGTCACATTTTCGCCCGGACCGCGCGCCGTGTTCCGGGCAGGCGCGGCTTTTGGCGCGGCAATCGTGGCTTTTGCTGGGGGCATCATAATCCCTTACGCCATAGCGCGGCTCATAGTGCAGGACCAATGGCCCGAGTCAACGCGTCATCGGAGAGGGATGAACGTTGGTCGAACAGGCGCAGCCAAAGCCAACGGTGCGAACGGGATCATTGCGACGCGATATTGAGGCTCGTCTGTCACAAGCCGTTCCGCGGAATTGACCGGGCCCTGGGCTTGATCAATCTCTGGGCTTGATCATTTCGCGCGGCACAATCCATTCGGCAAATTGCTCTTGCGTCAAAAGCCCAAGCTCTATCCCCGCTTCTTGCAAAGTGGTGCCATCGGCGTGCGCCTTTTTCGCGATCTTGGCCGCATTGTCATAGCCGATATGCGGGTTAAGCGCGGTGACGAGCATGAGGCTTTCATTCATCAGCTTGTCGATCCGCTGCGTGTTGGCTGCAATGCCCGTCACGCAATTATCGGTGAAGCTCACTGCGCTATCGGCCAAGAGGCGGATCGATTGCAGCACGGCGTAGATCATCACCGGCTTGAACACGTTGAGCTCCAGATGGCCGTGCGATCCCGCAACGCTCACCGTGGTGTGATTGCCCATCACCTGCGCGCAGACCATTGTCAGCGCTTCGCACTGGGTGGGGTTGACCTTGCCCGGCATAATCGATGAGCCCGGCTCGTTGGCGGGCAGCGCAATTTCACCCAGCCCCGAACGCGGGCCAGAACCGAGCAGCCGGATATCGTTTGCGATCTTCATCGCCGATACTGCCACCGAATTGAGCGCTCCTGAAAGCTCCACCAGCGCATCATGGGCTGCAAGCGCTTCGAATTTGTTGGGCGCCGTCACGAAATCATGGCCGGTCGCCTCGGCCACCTTGCTCGCAAATATCTCGGCAAAGCCCGCTTTGGAGTTGATGCCGGTGCCAACAGCCGTGCCGCCCTGCGCCAATTCCAGCGTGCGAGGCAGCGCGTTTTGCAATCGGGCAATCCCGTATTCGATTTGCTTTGCGTAGCCGGAAAACTCCTGGCCCAGCGTAAGCGGGGTTGCATCCTGCAAGTGTGTGCGCCCGATCTTCACGATATCGGCAAATGCCTGCGCCTTGGCATCCAGCGCGCCGTGCAGGTGGGTAAGGGCTGGGATCAGCCGCTCGATCACCTCGCTCGCCGCTGCGATGTGCATAGCCGTGGGGAAGGTATCGTTCGAGCTTTGGCCCATATTGCAATGATCGTTGGGGTGGACCGGCTCCTTGCCGCCATGCTGGCCCGTGAGGATCTGGTTTGCGCGGCTGGCGATCACTTCGTTGGCATTCATGTTGGACTGGGTGCCCGATCCGGTCTGCCACACGGAAAGCGGGAACTGCGCCGCCAGCGTCCCGTCGATCACTTCGCCTGCCGCCTGCACGATCGCCTCACCCAGCTTTGTATCGAGAACGCCCAGATCCATGTTCGCCTTGGCCGCGCTCGCTTTCTGGATGCCGAGCGCCTTCACCAGCGGCTCGGGCATTTTTTCGACGCCAATCGCGAAATTGGCAAGGCTGCGCTGGGTTTGCGCGCCCCAATGAGCATCAACCGGCACAGCGACCTTGCCAAGGGAATCGGTCTCGATCCGCACTTTCCCGGTCGCGCCGAAGATTTCGCCATTATTCGTCATGTCACTCATCGATGATCCCCTGATGCTGGTCGAATGCCGAGGGTCGACCTCAATTGTTTGAACCAGCGCCCCATAGAAGGTGGGCAAGGGTGCGGTAAAGAGCGTGTGCGCCAAAGTTCTTGGCGGGTGCAGTCCAAGAGTCTAGGGCAGTTTTGCGACAAGCTGCTTGATTTCGCGTGGGTTGACGGGCTGTATTAGCAGCGCAATACGGCTAACCCGCGCGGTCATGCACGATTGAAGCGTTGTGGATCAGGGAAGACAGGCACACCAATGACGGGCTCCGATACGGCTGAAAAATCAGTCACAGACACCGGCAACACCAAGCAGGAAACTGCGCAAGCGCGCCGCGCCATGATCAAAAGCCAGCTGCGCACCAGCGGTGTGAACGAGGAATTCGTCCTGCTGCGCATGATGGATGTCGCGCGCGAAAAATTTCTGCCCGAAGCGAGGCAACCCCTCGCCTACACTGATCGCAGCATAGAACTTGAGGGCGGCGCCATCGCTCCGCCCGTGTTCTACGGCAAGGCGCTGCAAGAGGCATATCCGGTTTCCGATGATCGGATGTTGGTGGTGGAAGGCGGCACCGGCTACCTTGCCGCGCTGGCCCGTCCGCTGGTCAAATCGCTCGACACCGTCAGCGCAGCACAGGCTGCGGGCGGCGAGGTAAGCGGGAGCTATTCGCTCATCATGATCGATGGTGCCATAGAGCAATTGCCCGATGCGCTGGTCGATTGCCTTGATGAGGGCGGTCGCATTGTATCAGGCCTTTTGTTGCGGCGCGTCACACGGCTTGCATCAGGGCGCAAGGTTGCGGGCGCTGTTGCGCTGCAACCCGTCGAAGACCTTGGCATACCGGTGCTTGCAGCTTTTGATACACCCAAGAAATGGAGCTTTTCGTGAAAGCATCGAGCGTTTTGAAATGGCTGGCACCCGGCGCCGCCGCCATTGCCATGGCCAGCGCCAGTCAGGCAAAGGCCGATACGCTGCGCGAGGCGCTGGCCGCTGCCTACAACAACAACCCCACACTCGCTGGTGCGCGGTCAGCCTTGCGAGCCACCGATGAGGATGTGCCGATCCGACGCGCAGACGGCTTGCCCTCGATCGATACAAACTCGCAATACATCGAAGTCATCCGCCCCAACGCGGCAAACTTCTTCCAGCCGGACCGTTTCATCAATTCACGCGCCTCGCTTGGTGTGCCGATTTACAACGGCGGCGCGGTGAAAAACGGGATCAAGGCCTCGAAAGAACGGGTCGCGGCAGGACGCGCCGATTTGCGCGCAACCGAAAGCGCGATTTTCAGCCGCACCGTTGCTGCCTACATGGATGTTCTGCGCACCGAAGCGTTGGCCGGTCTTACGGCCAATCAGGTCGAAGTGCTTACCGTCACACTCGAAGCCTCGACCCAGCGTTTCGAAATCGGCGATCTGACCCGTACCGATGTGGCGCAGGCCCAGTCCCGTCTCGCGCTCGCTCAGGCTGATGCGCAAACCGCTCTGTCCAATCTGGTGGCAGCGCGCGAAACCTACATCCAGCTTGTCGGGCGCGCGCCAACCGGGCTTAAAGCGCCGCCTCCCTTGCCCGGTCTGCCAGACGCAGTAGGCGAGGCAGTGATCTATGCGCTTAGCAACAATCCCGATCTGATCGCCGCCAAAGAACGCGCCGAGGCGGCGGGCTTTGACAGCGAAGTTGCAGGATCGGGCCGGCTGCCAACACTCTCTGCGTTTAGCAATTACGATTACAACAACACGCTGGGCACTGTTCCCGACCGCGTGATTGCAGGCGAAAATCCCGGCGATACCCCCACTGTGATTGACAGCCCGCAAGTGGCAACGGGTATCCAGGCCGGGCTGACACTGCGCATTCCGATCTTTCAGGGTGGCCGCGTTGCGGCTCAACAGCGCCAAGCGTTTGCCCGCGAAAGCCAGGCTCTGGAACAAGTGATCGAAACCGAGCGCAGCATCATCCAGCAAGTGCGCGCCGCCTATGCCAGCTGGAAGGCTGCATTGGCGGTGATCGATAGCTCGGTCGTCGCGGTTGAAGCGGCGGAAGTGGGTCTTGAAGGGGTGCGGGCCGAAAACTCGATCGGCAACCGTACCATCCTCGAAGTGCTGATCGGTGAGCAGGACCTTCTCAATGCACGCGTCCAGCTCGTGACCGCGAGGCGCAACGCCTATGTTGCGGGCTTTACGTTGCTTGCAGCCATGGGCCGGGCCGAAGCGCGCGATCTCAACCTTGATACAGGCGGAGCGCTTTACGATCCGGTGCTTAACTATGACCGGGTCAAAGGCAAGATCTGGGACTGGGACCGCGATCCGGAACCGGCTCCGAAATCGACACGAACCGTTGACATTCCCGCCGCCTCTACGGCTTATGGGCCGCCTGATATTGACTGAGCGCGCCACCACCGCGTGATTCGCGTATGGTTAACGCCGTGAAAGCGCAGGTGAGCGAGCATGAAGGGGCTTTGAAAATGTCGAGGCAGAGTGAGGCATCGGTCGAGGAGATCCTTGAATCGATCAAAAAAGTGATCGCGCGGGACAATCGCAGCGATCCTTCGCCGTCGCGCGGCGCAAATGCTTCTCACTCCAATGAAGAAGGGCTCATCTCTTCGAAGAGCGGGCGCAGTGACGAGAGCGCTCATCAGGTTGCAAGCGGCCGCGAGGAGGAAAGCGTGCTCGATCTCGCTGAAATGCTCGCTGGCGGTGAGCTTGAAGAACTCGATGGCGATGAGGGCTCGGATGAGGACGCACCGCTCGTGGCTGAAGAGGTGCGCGGCGCGATGAAGGAAAATCTTGCCGCACTCGCCATGCTGGCAGAGCCTGGAGCGCGGCCGCAAATCGTGCGCTCGGGCGAGACATCGCTCGAAGGACTGACGCGCGAATTGCTGCGCCCGATGCTGGCCGAGTGGCTTGAGAAAAACCTGCCCGGCATGGTCGAAAAGCTTGTCCAGGCCGAAATCGCTAGGATCGCGGGCAAGCGCCGCTGAAGCGCAGGTCAGCGCTGCGGCGCTTTGCGTGGTCTGATGGCGGGCGACGGGTGCTATTGGCTGGAATTGACTACAGGCCCGCGTTAAGGCGCGCAGCTATGACAGTTTTATCGATTACGCGCCGCGCCTGCGCTTTTGCGGGCGCCGTACTCATCGGCGTTTTGACGCTAACGCCGCCGCTTATCGCACATGACGCCCCAACTAAGGCTAACGATAGCTCGGGCGAAAGCGCAGCCAGTGCGCTTGCTGAGGGGCAAGCAAGCGCAAAGCAGCCAATGAAGCCACACGATCTGGTAACAATGCCGCGGCTGGGTGCGCCAATAGTTACGAAATCAGGTACTTTTGCGGCCTATTCGGTGACCTACACCGATGCAAAGACCTATGATCGCTTTGCTGCACATTACCTGCTCGATCTGGTTACACCGGGAGCAGATCCGATAGAGCTCGATCTCCAGCTTTCCGCCTACGCGTTGGCTTTTGCGGCTGATGATTACCTGTATTTCCTCAGCGACGAGCATCCCGATGCCCGAACCTCGCCTCGCATGCGTTTGTGGCGAACGGCCCTCGAGGCAAACGGCAATGCCAGCCCGCCTCAAATGGTGGCCGAGCTGCCTGGAACCGACATTTCGGGCTTTCTCGTTTCACCAACAAACGACAAGCTGGCGCTGATTGTTGAGGCTCCGCGCTCGTGCACCCGTTTTCCGTGCGGACCGACCGCGGAGACCGTTGGCAGCGGGCGTCTCTATGCCGGCGAAAACGGATTTTACCGGCACTGGGATCGCTGGGAGACGCCGGGCGCGTTCAATCGGGTTTTCGTATTTGATTTGGTACGCGGCCAGATTACCGGCGATGGCACCCCCATTGACGGCGTTGATCCGGAGAGCGGGATTACCGGCCACACACCGACAATGCCTTTTGGCGGGTTGGAAGATCTGGCGTGGGCTTCGGATGGCTCCGGCCTCTATTTCGTTGCCCGCGAAGCGAACGCCGCCGAACCGACATCGACCGATCTCGATATCTACCTCTCCGATCTTACCGAAGCGGCCCCGAATGTATTGACCGGCGCCAATCCAGCCCATGATTCGGCTCCAACGCCTTCGCCAGATGGCAAAACGCTCGCCTATCTCGCGATGGCGCGGCCGGGTTACGAATCCGATCAGATGGTGATTCACCTGCTTGATATCGCCAGCGGCCAAACCCGCGCGCTCACGTCAAAAACGGATCTGTCTTTCGGATCGCTGGCCTGGAGCGCGGATGGTTCTGCCCTGATTGCGACAGCGGGCGATGTTCTGGATACGCCGGCTTTCCGGATCGATGCGCAGACAGGCGCGGTCACCAGACTGGATCTGATTGCCGGGAACGAAGCGCATATCGGCGCGATCAGGCCGCTGACAGACAGCCGTCTGCTGTTCACGCGCGATTCCATCGGTTCGCCCGCAGAGCTTTACCTTGCTCAGGGCATGCAACAGGCCCGGCCGTTAACAGACATCGTCACCACAAAACTGGGGCAGCTGGCAAGCACGCGGACAACCCGGTTCAGTTTCGAGGGGGCAGAGGGCGATACCGTCTGGGGCCAGATCACCCGGCTAGAACAGTTTGACGGGCAAATGCCGGCCATCCTGTATGTCCATGGCGGCCCGCAGGGCAGCTTTAACGATGGCTGGTCATCACGCTGGAACCCTCGTTTGCTGGCAAGCCAGGGTTACGCCGTCATCTCGATCGATTTTCATGGCAGCTCTGGCTACGGGCAGGAATTTATGGATTCGATCAACCGCGATTGGGGTGGCAAGCCGCTGGTTGACCTGCAAAAGGGGCTCAAAGCCGCGCTCAAGCTGGATCGCCAGATCGATGGCGGCCACGCCTGCGCAATGGGTGCCAGTTATGGCGGCTATATGATGAACTGGATTGAAGGCCAGTGGCCCGGGCGCTTCCAATGCCTTGTCCAGCATGACGGCATCTTCGATACGCGCAGCTTTTACTATTCGACCGAGGAATTGTGGTTCCCGCGCTGGGATTTCGGTGGCTCCTACCAAGAGGCGCGCGAGACGTATGAGCGTTGGAATCCGGCTAACCATGTCGATAAATGGCAAACCCCGATGCTGGTCATCACGGGCGAATATGATTTCCGCGTTCCTTACACGCAGGGGCTACAAAGCTTCACTGCCTTGCAGGAGCGGGGCATCGAATCACAATTGCTGGTCTTTCCCGATGAAAACCACTGGGTGCTTGGCCCCAGAAATTCGCTGCAATGGCATAATACGGTGTTCGCCTGGCTTGATCGCTGGTTGAAACCGGAAGGCGGGGAGGCTGGCGAATGAGCAGCCCGGAAAACACTGGTCCTAAAAACACCAGTCCTAAAAACACCGGCGCGGATAGGGCACTCGCATCCGCGCAATATTCACTGGCGAAGAAATACGGCGATCCCGCGCGCGGCGACGGGATCGAACGGCACATCTTCCTGTGCGCGCTTTCCGAAAAACAGAAATGCTGCTCACGCGAGGAAGGTGAAGCCTCGTGGAATTTCCTCAAAACCAGGCTGAAAGAACTAGGACTGATCGGGCCCAAGCGTGAGGGCAATCATGTGCGCGGTGAAGGGGGCGGCGTGCAGCGCACCAAGGCGGATTGTCTGCAATTGTGCGATGCAGGCCCGGTTGCCGTCGTGTGGCCAGAAGGCGTGTGGTATCATTCGTGTACGCCGGCAGCGCTTGAACGGATCATTCAGGAACATTTGATCGAAGGTCGTCCGGTCGAGGATTTGCAGCTCAAACCGTTGGCCAAGCCTTAGCGCTCGTCGCTTCGATCGCCGAAAAGCTCTTCTGCATCGGGCAAGCGATTGTCGACTGCCTCATCATGACCGGTGCCGTTTGACATGAAAACCAGAGCCATCAGCGCACCGCCAAGCCCCATCGTCATCGCGATGCCGAGCGATGCTGCGATAAAGAAATGGATCGACGCTTCCGGATAAGCGAACCACAATCCGCCCACCACAATTAGCACCGTTGTACCCGTGGCTGCGGCCAACCAGCGCATGATCAGGCGAAAGCGTTGCCACGCATAGGCAGCGTTTTCCGGATCATCGAGCGGCGACTCTTGTACCATATGATGCCACATGCGCCGTGATGCGGGCGAAGGCAATGGCACACAATGCATCAGTGCGTGCATGTCCCGCGCAATGCGGATTCGCCTTTTGGCGCAATCAGTGGCACTCTTATGGCTTGGGAGAAGGGAGAGAAGGCCATGAAGATAGCCTCCATAATCGCCGGACGGTCTGCGAATGACATCGTATCGTGTGACGCATCAACGCGGGTGAGCGACGCGGTCGCCATCCTCGCGGAGCGACGAATCGGTGCCTTGCCCGTTCTGCGGGAGGGCAGCGTTGCAGGCATCCTGTCCGAACGCGACGTGATTTATCGCCT